>Ga0307928_10000899_pt1 | contig 22297 bp, 49 predicted proteins | sample AceLakmetagen232_FD_201815 | JGI IMG/M metagenome (GOLD analysis project Ga0307928, IMG submission 201815) | Saline water microbial communities from Ace Lake, Antarctica - #232 | ecosystem: Environmental > Aquatic > Non-marine Saline and Alkaline > Saline | place: Antarctica: Ace Lake... | reverse complement strand
TCTTTTTTAAGATTAAAGACTACTTAAAGGTTTCGCTTTTGTTTTGCTTTTGTTTTATTACTTTTAAGTTAAAACTCATCTTTAAATAGTTTTATATTATTAATATGATATAACTGGGGAGCTATAATTAAAGAGGGTCGGCGATTATATCAAACACCCCTTATATTAAAATGGAAATACAAAAAATGATAGATGAGGTGAAATGTGATGAAGATAATTTTGAATTCTTCTATCCTAATTTGCATAAGCAAAGACAGGCAGATTTCAACTTATCTAAATGTCTTAGAAATATTAGATGAAATTAGATAAAGAGACTTTGATTTTAATTACTATATTAGCTTTGTTATTTATTGGTCTTGATATTTTAATTTTATTTATTGATTTTAATCAGGAAACTTCTTATTCTCAATATTCTTCTTATGAGTTTTATGCAGATAAGTTTAGTTCTGATTCTATTATTTTAAATATTTCAGATTATTGTTCTGATTCTTTTAATCCAGTTAGATGTGTTTTTGATTTAATTCCTATGGATTATGACGATAGTCGAGTTGGTCAATCTGAACCTGCTTTTAGAAATCCAGGGGATTATTTTGTTTTTGGTGGAGTTTGTAGGGATTTCGTAATTTTACGTGCAAGTGCTTTAGATAATTTAGGAATTCATTGCATGTTTGATTTTAGTAAATCTCATCATGTGTTTTTGGTTTGTGCTTATGGTGATGATTTTTATGTTTTGAATAATCAGTATTTTTATAGATATTAGTCATTTTATAGTTGTTACAAAACTTATACATATCTTTATATACTTAGTTTTATAACTATTCTTATGAAAGTTATTGATAAAGGTATTAATGATAAAAGAGTTAGAGTAATTATTGGAAGCAATAAATATGGAGAAAAAGGAATTTCTAAACCGATTAAAACAATTTTAATTAAAGATACTACAACTGAAGAAGTTTATAAAAAAATAATCGAGGCATTGAATGAATAAAGAAAAAATTGAAGAAATAAAAGAGTATATTGAATCTTCTGAGGTCGAAGTAGGTGAGATTGATTTAGGCGATAAAGAAATTTGTGATATTAAAGCTAATCCTGTTTTGTTGGCAGAATTTTATATAAAATATTTTAATGAGTTTAATCGTGTGTTTAGAGATTGTGGAATTAAAGAAGTTAAAGAGATAATATGCTATAGAAAAATATTTAATGAATTAATGAAATTGTCTTCTTATAAAAATAGTGATTCTGAATTTGGGAAAAGTTATTCTATTAGTTTACTTGAGGATTATGTTTTAGAGAATTATGATTTGATTTCTGGATTTTTTGATTTTTGGTTGGAGGTTACTGGATGAAGTTGATTAGTCAAATGATAGAAAAGAAGATGGAAAATTCTAGAATTTTGTCTAAAAGTCATCAGTACGAATTAAGCTATCAAGAACACATATCTGCATATCTTTTGTCCTTGGCATATCTTGAATTGAATGATAAAAATATTAAGTTGAAATCTCATTTATTTAGTAAATTTATTGTTGAGCTGAAACCTTTATATTATCAGAAACTTTTGAATCTTAAACAAGAGGAAGATTTTATTATTATGAAAGCTATAAAAAAAATTGGTTTAGATGTTGAAGAACAGTCAAATAAATGGGGTTCATTGTTCTCAGAGTTTACTTGGGCTATACTTTCTTATGAGCATATGGAGAATGATTAATGGAAAATAATGATATAAAACCTACTGATGCGTCAATTATTCCTATGGTTGAAAGATGCCTTGCTAATTTTATTAATGAGCAGGGCGTTCAAAAAATATCTTCTTTATTGAGTTGTATTGATGTCTTGAAAAATTATTTAATTGTTAATTATGGTGAAGAGTTTACTATTAATATTGTAAATAAAAATCTTGGTTTGATAAAGTTATCAAAAATTAAAACATATTCTGACTTAGAAAGATTTATTAAAAAGATAAGACCAAAAGTTAATGAAGTTAGAATGTTATATGATTCTATTAAAGGGACTAAGCAACAAAAAAATAAATCTGTGTCATCTATAAGAAGTCTTTCAATTAAAGTATCTCCTTATCAACAAGAGTTACATTATCTATTAATGATTTTATTAAAGGCTAGTACTTTACAAAATAGAGCTATCTCTAGAGAATTGTTGAGAAAACCAGAAGAATCTAAATCTAATTACACGTCGTTTGAAAGATATCGTGATGATAATAAAGATGGAAATAATTGAATCTATTAATACAAATTTTTCTGTAAGAAATATGAATAAAAGTTTTAACAGCGAATTTGTATTTATCTTTGCTCGTCCTAGATATGGGAAGACTCTTGCAGTTGAATCTCTGTTAGAGCTATATCATAAAGCTGGATATACTATTCTATGTTTGTCTGATGTTAAAGACGATTGGGAACTTGGTTATTCTATGTTCATGCCTGAAAAACAATATCATCTTAATAGGTTGAAAAAAGATGGAACAATTCCTGGCAAAAAAGATGTTAAATTATACCATCCATTTAGTTTTTCAATTCCATCTAATAAAATCCCAGATATTAATTTTTATGGATTTAGCCTAAAGGATTTAAATAGGTCAGAACTTTCTATGATTTCAGAGAGTGCGTGGGAGTCGGATACATCTCGTCTTCTTCTTAATGCTTCTAGTAATGTTTCATCTAGTACTGGTCTTGATGCTTTTCTGCATTATATACAAGATAATATTGTTGGGAAGAAGGATGGGAAAGAGCTAAAGCCAGACCCAAAACTATTCAATTTAAGTGTTACTGGTGGTACGGCAAAGAGTTTACAAGATATTGCTTCATACTTTTTGCCATTTAGAAAAGATTATTTTTTAGTTGCTGACAATTCTGATTTAAAACTAGACTGGGGTAAGATTCTTAATGATAATAAACATTATCATGTTTTTGGTAGTTGTTATATTAGTGACCCAAAAATAAAAGAATTCTGCATCCTTTCTCTACTTAATTCTATTATTAGAAATAGAAAGAAGGGTAAGAAACCTATATTGATTTACATCCCAGAAATAAGATTTTTAGTACCTTTCCGCCCTGAAGGATATAAGAAGTTCCTCGCTACTTCTATGAAATCTACTATTTCAATAATGGGTAGTATGGGAAAAGGTGGTATAGCTGGAGTTTTTGATTCTCAGTCATTTACAGATACTGATGAAGATGTTGTTAAAAGTCAAACTAAAACATTTTTTGGAGAAATGGGTTCGCAAGATATAGACCGTATCTCTAAAACTTTGAGATGGTCTAAAGACCAAATTAAACCCTTAATTCAATCTGATGCAATAAGAACAAGCCAACCAACATTTCTTTATATGGGTGATGTAGATAGAGGAACGTGGACTCCTAGATTTCCAAGTCATTGTCATGCTGAAGAAAGTTATGAGTTTAATGAAATGTATAAGAAACATTATCCTGAGAAGATGAAAAATTATAATGAATTGATTTCTAAAATGAAAAAACTTGTTGTAGATGAAAAAACTAAAATTAATGAAAAAATAAAGAGAGAACAACAGAAGAAGAAAGAAGATGTGGAAAGAAAGAAGAGAGATAAAGAGTCTAGGAATAATAAAAAATCTGATGATGTTACTTTTGTCAATATTCACCAAAAGGAAGAGAAAACAAGACTCAGGGATATGGAACTTACATATAATATGTACCATGATGAGAATCTTCCTAAATCAGAAAGAGGGATAAGAGCTATAGCTATTAAACTTGGTATAAGTAAATCCACCGTTGCTAATTATCTCAAACAACATAACAATACTCAAAATAAATTTACTACGGAAGATGTGTCCACCTCAGATGTTAATATATTTGACCTATAGGGTTATTTGCATTGTCCACAGTTGATAATAGAAAAATTTAAATATACATATTAATTTATAATAACACGGGTATTACCATATTAAAAGAATAAACACTGGTTGTTCGTCCATTGGACAGAGATGAGTTGCTGGAGAAAAATTTATTCAAATGGGAACACCTAATTAAAATAATAACGACGATAAAATGCATAAAAACTATTCAAACATCCTTCAAACTTCCACGAGACTTTTAATGTCCAGTCCTAATTATAATATAAAGATGAGGTCTGGGTATATTTTCTGCTCTTTTATAGTCGATAAAACACCTATGATTTCGTCTGCTCTAAATTGTGAGGTGTGTCCAATGAAAACATTATATGGACACAATATCTGATGTCAAGAACTAAAGGTGCAAGAGATATATCTATAAGAAAGAAAAGAAGTGATATAAATAAAAGAAGAAAAATGTATGCTAAGAAACCTACAAAAAAGAAAAGAAGAGTTAATGGGAAATTAGTCTTATATAAAAGTAAAAGAAAACATGGTGACCCTGTTAGTATTTGGTTTCAAGAGAAGAAGAGAATGAGACACGATGGATATATGAAATGGCATAAAGGCATCAGGCGGTATGTCGATAGAACTACTAAAACATGGATTGACAAACCAACTAGAGTGAATCCTCAAAGTATCTCTACTCCTGAGAAACTTGGTGAAGTTACTATTGATATATTACAGTATCCTGGACTTTTTAATCTGACTATGCCAACTCATTCTAAAAATAGATATGGTGTCAGCTATAAGAAAAAGGCAAATATTAAAATTACTGAAACAGAGGAGGGATTACATGCTGTTGTCTCGGATTTTTCAAAGATGAGACACTATGGATGGTTCTTTAAAAATGAGATTATGCGTTAATTGTCTTAATAGATTACCAGATGACGCACATTATAATACTAAATATTGTTCATATAAATGTCTTTGGCAATTTCATAATAAAAGAGTTGGTGCTAAAAAACGACTAATTAGAAGAAATAAAAAAATACTTAAACCACAGAGATTTTGTCCCAACTGTAATAAAGAGATTGACCAATTAGAACATCATTCTATGAAGTTTTGTTCATTAGCGTGTAGAGAGAATGTTAGATATAAAAAAGATAAGGTAAAGAGACTAGAATTATCTAAACTATTGTATATTAAAAATAGAGAAAAAATTATTTCTCGTCAGAAAAGATATGCTAAAATGAATCGAGATAAAATAATATTAAGTAGGAAATTATTTAGGAAGAATAATTTAAAAAAGGTTAGGATTCAAAATATGGAATATTATAAAAAGATGAGGTCTAATCCTGACTGGGTTGTTAAGTCTAGATTACGAGGTTTGCTTAATAGTACATTTAAGAATTATATTAATGGTATGAAAACCATGCACTCTGTTGATTATGGTGTAAATTTTATTGATATTATTGAACACCTTAAACCATTTCCAGAAGATATTTCAAAGTATCACATAGACCATATTCGTCCTCTTTGCTCTTTTACATTTGTTAAAGAAGATGGTTCTGTTGATTTAGAAGAAATTAAAAAAGCGTTTGCTCATGGAAATCATCAGTGGCTTACGATTGAAAATAATCTTAGGAAAGGTGGCAAATGGAAAGCATAATTAATAAATATGTAGCATTATATCTTAGGGTATCTACTGAAGAACAAGTTAAACATGGAACAAGTTTGGATGCTCAATTAAACAAACTCCAGGAGTATTGTAAATTTAAGGAATGGACTGTGTTTAAAATTTATAAGGATGAGGGTATATCTGGTGGCTCTACAAAGAAACGAAAGGCTTTTCTTAGAATGATTGAAGATTCAAAACAAGGTAAATTTTCTGCAGTTGTCGTAACTAAAATAGATAGAGCTTTTAGAAATGTTGTTGATGCTCTTTTAGTATTAGAGGATTTTAGGGTTAATGATATAGACTTTGTTTCTATAGCTGAAGATATTGATACTACTACTCCTATGGGTAAAGCTATGTTTACAATAATTTCTGTCTTTGCACAATTAGAAAGGGAGATGAATGCAGGTAGGGTTCGTGACGTTAGGATTCTTAGATTTAAACAAGGGATGTTCCCAGCTCGTGCTTTCTTTGGATATAAACCTATCAAAAAGGACAGAAAGATAATTGGGTTTGGTATTGATAAGAAGAAGGCTGAAATAGTCGAAGACTGCTTCCTTATGGCTTCTAATGGCACTTCCTATAAGAAAGTGTGTGCTAAACACAAAATTAAGCCTCAGTCCTATTATAATATTTTAGAGAATAAAGTTTACTATGGAATCATTGAATTTGAAGGCGAAGAAAAAGTCGGAGTTCATCCCCCTATTATATCTAAAGAATTATTTGAGAAAGTAAATCAAAGATGAGTATCTAAACCTGTGTTTCTTGTAAACGTGCTTTGTAAATCTGATGCATAAACATTTTCTTCTTTATTTACTAATTCTCCTCTCATTTTTAAAAACTCCATATCGTATGTATCTGATTGGGTTAATGTTATTTTTATAAATTTGATTGAGTTTTTTGCACGAGGTACTTTGAAGTCAATTGAGTTTTTACTTGTTCTAAATCTACTCGCTCCTGTCATTGCTACAAATCTACTTCCGCCTAATTGGTTTATTACTGTTGTTCCTGAGAATGCCATATCAGTTTACTTCCTGGCTAAATATTAGTTTATTTCTTTTTCTCACTGCTGTTTCTCCAGTATTCCAGTCTTGAACTACAACACTTGTTGAGGATATTTCTTTTGATTTTTTCATTATTCTCGTTGCTTTTTCAAGAATAAAAACTCTTATTGTTTTATTTTCTCCTTTTATCGTATATAGTTTTACCATTAAATTTTTACTCTAATACCATCCTTTATATCTTTTTTGTGAAATGTTGTTGCTTTTCTCATAGCACCGCCCATAGTTGTATATGATGGAACTGAGTTCATTACTCTATATTCTTGACCATCCCATCTTCCGATAATATAATGATTGTTAGAACCAAATACTCTATATCTTCCTATTTTTTTTATTGCCATTTTAAATAAAAGGTTCTAATTGCCTTTCTAATTTATATCTTGAAATCTTATCTTCTTTCATCACTTTCCTCACTGATTCAGAATAACTATAATCTCTATCCATTAATTTTAAAACTTTTGATGCACTTTTTGTTTTGTATACCATCAGTGTTTCCTCATATAAGATTTAGCGTAAGTTAGAGCTTGGGCTTTTGTTAATTGTTTTTTTACTTCTTCTTCACTTTCACCAAAAAAATCTCCTACCCAAAAACTCCATATATGACCCTTAAGCCCTTGTGGAGAAGAATTTGGAGCAATAGCGATTGTTTCAGAAGATTTTTTATTTCCCCATTCTGTAACTTCTTTATCTTTTACAGGTAGTTTCTCCCAATCTTTAGTTGCCATCTTATTTTAAATCCCCATCAGCTACATTTCTTGCCCATTTACTAAATTCATCAATTAAATCCATATTTTCTCTTTCTGCACCCATATATCCAGTAGCATATTTATATCTTAATTCTCTTTCTTCTTTATCTCCAAAATTTTCATAAAGTCCTTTTTTCTTTGCTTTATTAATTAGATTCTTTTTCTTTCTTTTAATATCTATTTTCAATTGTCTTGTGTTTGTATTTGTTCCCATCAGTGTTTCCTCATATAAGATTTAGCATAAGTCATAGCTTGGGGTTTTGTTTTGAATTCTTTTAATGTTTCAGATTTTGAATCAATAACAATCCAATTTGTTGAATTGATTCTTTTATTGATATAAACATAATTGTAACCATTTTCTGTTTCTTCTTTATCTCTAAAAATAATAGAATTTTTACTTTCTCTATCTTTTCTCCAATCTTTAGTTGCCATCTTAATTTACTATTGCCCTCCAAATTCCAATTACTCCTAAAATAAAACCACCTACAATAATATAGTTAGTATATAAACTTCCTGAAGCAACATTAAACAATAATGCTAAAGACATAAAGATTGGTGAAGTGGCTAATATTATATTTGAATTTTTTATTATATTTGTTTTCTTCATTGTGATATTATTAATATAACCTTCTATTTAAATGTTTCTAAACTCAAAGGTTGCAGTGAAGTATTAAAATAGTCACCTCACCACCGCCTTTGAGAAAAAAGAGGTGATAGATAATTAAGGATTCTCTACTTTAAATAATTTTCTATTCTGTTTTGAATAATTTTCTATCTTCAAATTCAGCTTTTTTTCCTTCATTCCATAAATTAGTAGGTCTCAAAAATCCCACAACTCTTGACCAAATTTCACAACGTGTTCTTTCCATTTTAACCTCCATTATAATCCTGCTTTATCTAATCTTTTATTTATTTTATTAAATGTTAGTAATATTTCATCTAAAACTTTCTGATGTTTGATTTCATTTTGCATTACCGCCCTCGCTACTTGCATAACTTCTTTTGTTTCTTGTCTTACTTCACTGAATGTCGTTGGGTTTTTTCTTAGGTCGTTTAACATTGGTGCTATTGCATCATTATCATCTGTTGCTTTATTAGGATGTATATATTCTAATTCATCTGTTGAGAAACTTAAATCTGTTATTAACCAAATCTTTCCATCTTCTCCAGTTAAATATATTCTGTTCCCTTCATGTCTATATAATTTTGCTAAAGAATCTTGAATACTTGCATACTCTTGAGATATTATTTTGATATTTGCTTTATAGTTTTTTATTAATCTTATTTTAAATTTGCTTTCTATTTTTGGTATTGAATCTTCTAATATTTGTATTGCCTGGATAATTGCGTTTTCCCAATCTTTTGCATAAATTGTTGGCATTTTTATTATTATAGATTTAGTTGTTGTTTTTATTTTTAAGTTTCCATAATTAAATAAATCTTGTTCATTATTTTTTAGTTTAATAGTTTTGTTGAAATATGGCATTTGTCTTAGTTCATTTCTTCTTTGTTCCCAGTTTCTTGGTGATTCTAAAACTGCTATTTTGAAGTGTAAATTGTGTTGTCTGAGTTTGTATCTTAACGCCACGAAAGAATGTAGCCCTTCTGTTCCCTTGTTTGTTAATTCATACATAGAACGCTTTGGATTACTTACTAACCCTTTCTTTACTAACGACGATAAAACCTTATATATTGAACTTCTATTTACCTTTCTATATTTTGCAATTTCGGTAATACAAAGCCCTTCTTGGATGCCTTTTAGAATTTCATATCTGGCTAATTCGCCCTTGTTTGTCGCCCCTGTCTTTTTCATAGGAAATTAGTAAATCATCTTTCTTTATATATTCTTCTTACAACTTAATAGTAATACGACCCTATTTCAAAATGACACTTCTTCAATTAAATATTTACCACATCCCCATGTTTTTTCTTTCAAACTAATGCAATTAGAATCTAAATATTCTTTTGTTAAATCTTCTTTGTATATTGTTTGATTATCAATATTCATTTCATTTACATCTAGCGTTTGGTTTAATCCACACTCTCCTTCGTATACATTGCAATCTCTTATTAGAATTTTATATTCTGTTTCTTTATCTAATAAACTTATTATAATTAATGAAGAACAAACAACTAAAAATATTATAACTATTCCTGCTAAAATTTTATTTTCTGTATTCATCTTTTCTTTAATCTTACCTCCTTTTTATATTTTACCTCTCCATGTCCGCCACAATTTGGACACATAAAACTTATTTTATCTCCCTTTTTTTGCCATGCTAGGTTTACTCGTTTCCCACACATTTTACATCTGAGTCTTTTACGATTATCCATATTGCGAGAAGTGGATTTGAACCACTAACCTCCAGAGTATGAATCTGGCGAACTACCAAATTGTTCTATCTCGCATAAAAAAATAAAAAAAAATAAGTCCGATTTTCTCAGACATTTGAGTTACTACTATCTTAATTAAGCATTAAGGTAGAAATTGCTTGTTACTGTATTTTCATATTTAGCAGTTCCATCGCTGTCTTCTACTCCACTTGAAATAGTTGAGTCGTCATCAATAAATTCTTGTCCTGCGTATACAACTGTGTATATTCCTCCAGCCAAGTCTTTACCTGTTCCTAAAGATGCAATTACTCTGTAACTTGGTTCTACAGCTCCTTCAACATTTGGTACTGCGAAAGCTACAACCTTAGAACCTGCGTATGTACTTGAATAAACTGTTGGTACAGTTGCTACATCAAGACTTCCCATTGTAACATCAGTGATGTTAGCAGAAGAACCTGCAGGGAATTCTATAACATAAACCATTTCACCAGTTCCTTCTCCACTTATTCCTTCTAGGTATACATCGAACTTAACTGTAGCTCCAGCGGATACACCAGATAAATTAGTAGCACCGCCACCAATAGCATTAGTAACAGCATTAGAATCAGTGTCTTTAATAGTAATAGCAGGGTTATCAGAAGTTGCATAATACAATGCACCGTCTAATGTCTTTCCCCCACAATCCATATCAAACTCAAATGACTTATCAATTGAATCAGCATCACTAATTAAACACTCTAAAGCACTTCCTACAGCGAATGTAGTTATTCCAGATGTTACAGCTGTTAGAATCTTACCGCCATCAATACCACAAGTTATTGTAGGACTAGATGGAGCAGTTCCGCCAACTAAAATACTTCTATCTTGAACAGTTAGAATACCAGTTGAATCAGGGCAACCTTTTGCAGGTGCTTTCTCAAAAGTAGTAGTAGTTATATCTTGACCTACTGTCATATAACCTAACAATCCAATCAGAGATACAATTACTAATACTCCAAAAATCATCATTCCATTGCCTCCTTTACCATCTTTGCCAATTTTACTTAAATTTTCCATAATTTTTAAAACCTCCTTTCAGCACTATTAAATTAGTCTTTTGTAGAGATACCAAGCTCTTTTCCATGAATTATATAAGATATTTAACTATTTAAAACCCTAACTAAACATTTATATATGTGTTATTCTTATTATCTTTAATGAAAAGGGATGATAATTTATATAGTGTTTTTATGAAAGTGGGTGATAAGATTATTGAAGTAAATCAAGATTTTATTTTTAAAAATTATTCTCTTTGGGTTAGAGCAAGAAAAATTAGTTCTCTTGTTGGAGAGGTATATAAAAAAGACATAATCAAAGCTACTTGTGATTCGGAGAATAATATTTATTTAAATAGTCTTATTAAATTTTTAGAAATTAATAAATTTATATCTGTTGAAAGAGTTAATGGGTATAAAAATGTTATAAGGGTTGATAATTCAAAATTAAGTTGGTGGCTTAGAGATGCTGAACCTTTTAATGAATTTGAAAAACTACTTGTTACTAATTTTACTTTTAGATTTCTTGGAATTCCTATAACTAAACCTTATTATATTGGTGGATAATGGCTAATTTATCTGCTATTGCTGGTGCTACAAAAAGAAGTACAGGAACTATTCTTGGAGGTTTGTTTAGAATTAAGGTAGCTTATATTTTTGTTATTGTTTTATTTATTCAGGCAATTAGTTTAGGTATTAAAAATGGTGGTGGAACTGAAATTCTTAAAGCTCTTGGAGAAAGATTTTTTAATATTACTCAAGGACTTCAAATTACTTCTTTGGATATTATTACTAATGGTGCTTCTTTTGATGGAATCTTTGCTTTTTTATTAATTTTATGGGCTTTGTTTTCTAATGCTTATTTAATTTATCTTTGGATTAAATTGTTTGTTTGGATTTTTGGAAATAGTTTTTTATCTAATCAATCTCAAGGATTTGTAAATATTAGTTTAGCTGTTCTTACTTTTTTACTTATTCAAATATTTTATTTATTTATAGTTGGAAGTCCGATTGAAGGACAGACTAATTTAGATTTAATTAAAACTCCTATTTATTCTTTAATTGATTTTTTTAAGGCAGTTGTTTTAATATTTAGTTCTACTAATTTTAAAGAGGTTGTAGTGGAGAATATTTATCATTGTGGTAATTCTTCCTCTATTTGCATAATATGATATTTATAAATTTAATTGGTTGTTTTTTAATTATATTTTTAGTTTTTATTTGTTTTAAATTATATTTTCTTATTTATCGTAATGAATTTTTTGATATTAATAATATAGAAAGTTTTATAAAGAATAGAATTCATATATTTGCATGGAACAAGAGATGATTTTGTCTTCCGATTCTATGAAATTTCTTTGTCTAAAAAAATGTGATTATGTTCTTGAAAATCAAAAGTATCTTAGTCGTTGTCAAATGTTAGATGTCTTCGCTGATTTAAGAGATGAAGTTGATAGATATTGCTAAGATAATTCTTTTTTTAATTTTGTTTTATTATAAATTCCATAAACAGATACACCAATCGTCACTACTAAAAAACTTATTAGTAAATTATTATTTAGAATTAGAGAATTTATTAATTGAAATCCATTATTAAAAATAATTATGGAAACTCCGATAATCCATACTAAAATAGATATTATCGCAAATAATGTTTTTTTCATTATACTATTCCTACTGCCTTTAGAAAGAAATATCCCCCAATAATTAAAGAAGTTACTAACAATGATTCATCCCAATGATTTTTCATCCACTTTTTTAATTTTGTTTTAAATTTCATACCCTTCTTACCGCTTTTATTTGATTTGATTTCATAAATTCTCCTAGTTCTTTTCCGTTGATTCCGTTAGTTATCCCTGCTTTAAATTTTGCTTGTTTGTCTGAATAAGCCATTATAATTTCATTTAAGCTTGTTCCTTCCCAATTTCCTGTTACTAAATATTTTTTTTCTTCTGCCATTTTAATTTTTTGAATATGATGCCGATTTTCTCAGCTAATTTGTTTTTATAAGTTTTTGCTTTACTTCATAAATGATACTATTCCAGAGAATAATGCTCCTACAACAATAATCCATCCTACTACTTGGTGAACTATTAGTGGTAACCAATTAAGAATTACTACATTGAGAAATGCACCATCAACAAATAATCCCCCTACACCAATTAAAGCAATAACTCCGACTAACATTAATACAATATTTGATACCTTGTTTAATAATTTTTTCTTTGTCATTTTAAATTACCCCCTTTCAGTCTTTTATATTGAAGACAATTCTAGCTAAATATCCCCAGGTGTAGACGTATCCTATAAGACTTACTACGCCTATTGTTAAGCTCACTGCTACATTTAATTGATTTACTACATATCTTACTAAAAACATAGGAATAGACCAAACAACCCCTGTTACGATGCTTGTAGCTAACGCTTTTAGTGATAATCTTAGGTTTTTTATGTCGAAGAATTTTATTTTCATAATTCACCTCCAGTAGCTAACCACAATCCATAAATTACACTTCCTGCGATAGCAACTCCTGCAATTAATATAAACATTCCAATACTAAGATGTAAGAAATTAGAAATTATTTGTGTAAAAGAATTGAATACTAAAAGAAATGTCCAACCAATAAATAATGATAAAAATATTACTCTATTTCTTCTTTTTACTTTTTTAGATACCATAGTTTGTTTAAGTCGTTTTACTTTATATATCTTTTGTTTTTATATTATTAATATCAACTAAAAAGACTTGTGAATTTAGTTATCCAATTTGCAAACATGTCTGGCATTGCTATCAAAAAACCAGTTACTATTGCTATAATCAGCGTACTAAATAGAATCACCATCCAAAAATTTCCCCAGTTTGTTTTCCTTGACTTATAGGCAGAAGTTATTGAAACAAAAGATAAAAGTAAAATTGTTACTACTATATAAAGAAAGTAATTTGGTACATATCCAGTTGGTATTATTTGTGTTATTGTTTCGTTAATCATTTTTTAGGGTGTCTACATTTATCTGTTTTATTTCTGCCTTTTCCGCCTTCTTTTCTTCCTTTCTTGCTTCCATCTTTTGAACCATATTCTTTTGCCATTATCTAAATTTCCTTTTAATTCCTCTAATGAATTTCTTTTTATTAAAGTATCCTAGCAATGCAAATAAAAATATTATTCCACCTGATATTAGTAAAACCATTAATTTATTTTCAAGTACGAAACCCCAGAAGAAAGCAAACAAAGCTATAATAAATATTGTTCCAACTATTGGGAAAGTACAGAATACTATTTTATCTAATAATTTGTTCTTCATGAACAAAACGCCTCCACTTCACTACAAGTCCAAGTTTTTCCTATTGTTTCGCAAACTTCTCCAGCACTTGTTAAACTATTTGAATCGCAATAAATCCAAAGAATTCCATCAACATTTATACATCCTACTTTATCTGTTTGAGAAACCCATTCACCATTCATAATCCAATCTTCACAAATTAATTCAGAACGACCTGCAAAATCTGGGAAAGCTACAACTGCGAAAGCTCCTAAATCGTTTACTGGTGTTCCATCCCAAGTATAAATTTCTTCTTCGCATTCTTCATTACATTCACTCATTAAAGTTTCTTCATATACTGCTTCACATTCATCTTCACAAGCTATTATTTCGTCTGAATAAGATGCCATACAATATTCATATTCGTCGGTATAAATTCCCCCTGAATGGTCACTACAATAATTACTTTGTGTTATACTACATTCGTCATGGCAATCATAATATATATCATCTGTTTCATCCCAACAATCATTATCAAAACAAAATCCTTCTCCTGATTCGTCTATATAATTATAACTATCTACAATTCTTAAAGATTGTAAAAGAGAAGTAAATCCACCTGTTGCTATATCTCCATGTCCATAACTCTCAATATTTAATCTTAAAAAACTCGAACTTTGAAGTAGAACTAATACTGAGATAATTAATCCGAAAAAGATTAACCATCCTATCCATTTATTTTTTTTCTTATTTTCTTTCATTTATACCTCCGAACTAAACTATGAATTCCCCAACCGATTAGGAAACCGATTAACCACATTATAATTAGTAATAAAGGGGCATAAGATATAATATCTATTTGTTTGGAAAACAAATCTGGTAATAATGTAATTCCTATAATTAATCCTAAATAACTTCCCCACATTTTAAACGGATTGTAATTTTTCTTTACCATTATTCACACACCACCAATTTAACATTTGAACGAGCATTTACATTACAGAATCCATCATTTCTTACTTCCATTCTAAAAGGTGTTTGTCCATCATAAGTTACAGGAACTACTTGAGGGTTTCCATAATTTGAAAAGTCTACTACTTGTGAACTTCCCCATGCTAATCCACTTGAATCATAAAAGTTAAATTTAACTACTGGCATTCCTGGAATACAAGCTGGAACTGATAATATTCCTTCTACTTCTATTTCTGCACAAATTGGGTTATTTCCTGGCTCTGTGTCTAAAGTTATTTCATAAGATTTAAGTTCGCCTGGTACTACTGGGTAATATGAATAACCACCTTCTCCTAATACATCTCCTGGTTCTAATCCATCATGAACTATCAACATACAATAATCTCCCGACCTGGTTTCTGTACAAATATATCCAGGGTCACAAGCAATAACTACTGAATCTTCTAAATCTCCATCACAAAAATATTCTGTTACTGCCCAACTTCCTGCACAATTATCATAAGCAGTGATTGTTCCATCAATAGTAAGCCATCCTGGTCTATATTCATCTTTTCCGTCTGAATCTGTACAAGTTCCTGTTATTTCTGGGTTTACGTGTAAATCATCATCATTTGTTCTGCATCCTTCACATAGTCCAGCGAACACGAAGTCACCAGCTACATATATATTTTCTGAGCTTACTGAATTACCATCTAAATTAGTTGTTCCTTCTGCAATTTTTAACCAAGTATCATCTGTTTTTTCTCTTGCGAATATTTCACAAAAGGTTGTAGGGTTCTTAGTCCAAATAGTTCCTGTTACTAAATCTCCAAAATCAATTGAACTTGGTGAAATTGTTAATCTGCAATCTGCTGTTGGAGTAGTATCTAAGAATTCTTGTTGTTCTGGGGATGCTCTATCTTCCCATCTAAATGCAATTAAATTATTTGTATAACCATAATAAACTCCTCCAAATATAATTATAATTAAGACAAGCCATACAAAGTTGAAGATATTTTCTTTAAACCAACTTTTTTTCTTTGTTTTTCTTTTTGCCATTATATTTCATCTCCTTTGTTTAATAAATTTACAATCATTATAAATACCGATACTATTAATCCGAATAATGCTAAACCCATGTGTTGAGTATTAAAACATGATGTGTTTATTGTTTTTATAAATATAAATATAAATATATAATAGTTCAAAAAATTATTTAACCAGTTTAATGTTTCCATTTTGTTATATAAAATTTATTTCATAAAGAAGATTCCATAAGTAAGAATTCCTATAGCTATTAAACCAGCAGATATTGCAATATAGTTTAATATTTTTTTTGTTTTCTTTTTCATTTTATACTCCTATAATTTATTTAGTCTAATCTTATCCTGAACAATATCCAAATAAGTCCTACTAAAAATAAGACTATTCCAGCACCAAAAATTTCAGAATGTATTTGGTCAAGGAAAGGCATTACTCCATTAAATTTATATATAAGATAACTTGAAGTCATTAAAATAGCTCCGACTATTAACATAATCCATTGCGTTAGTTTTGACTTGTTTTTCTTTTTCATTGTAATTCCGTAATATGTTTAATTAAGTCTACTATTATAATCACACTTGCTAAGATTCCAACATTATAAAGTGGTATGTATAAATGAATTCCTAATAAATATAATACTCCTACTATTGCTCCTGTTGTTAAAGCCCATCCAAACCAATGTTTTGGGTCAAGCAATACTTCTTTAATTACTTTTTTAAATTTCATTTTTTATTTTGTTTTTTATTTTGTTAGTGCGAAGTAAATCATTCCAATTACCTGAAACGTAACTCCAATATGATATACAGTAATTCTTCCTAAATTAAAGAACCATGGCATAATATAATCTGGCGATTCTCCCATTAGCATAACTATTGTTGGGATTAATAATAAAAATACACCTAATACAATAAAGATACCAGCGAATAAATCATAATAATGATGAGTTGAACTTCTTTTCCAAATACTTCTACCGATTACTATAAATAAAAATACATGAAACAATGCGAATGAAATCCAGAGCAAACTAATTAGGGGAATTTTAATTCCAGAAATAGGTGTTCCTACTGCCATCCATCCTACTGGGCTACTCGACATCATATTTACTAAATCGTTAAATAAATAAAAAAACAATCCATACAAAATTATTGATAATACTTCCCATCTATCAGGTCTTCCAATCTTAAATTTTTTCTTTGCCATTTTATCTTTTATTTTTGGCTATATAATCTATAAAAGTATATACTGCTGGTACTAATGCTAAAATTCCTATATATCCAAACAATTTAGTAGATATTTCAACTCCAACAACTAAAAACATTCCTATTAATATTGCAGACAACCCAAAAATTATTGCAATAAGCTGAGAAATTTCGTTTTGTTGAATTCCATCTTTTATCCATTTCCCTAAACTAAATACTTTACCTACAATTAAAAAAGCAGAACCACCTAAAATTAAAAATACAGCGTTCATATTATCATTTAACCAACTTATATCAAATGTATAAGATAGAAAGATTGCTAGGAATCCAGTAAAAGAAATTATACTTAAAAAATCTCTGAAATCGTTTGGTATTAATTTTGTTCTTATCATTTTCTTTTTCTCCTTTTAGGTTTCATTGAAACTATTGCTACACTTCCTAATATTGTTATTACTATTGCTATTGCTGAAATGTTTACCCATCCTGCTGTTTTACATCCTGTTACTTCTGTTTCGATTGGGTCTATGAAAGGCGTATATGCTCTCCAATATAATGCTCCATAATCGTTTTGCGTTTCTGTATATTCAGTTTCATACCAATTACAAATTCCTTCATCGTCTTTTACACATTTACTATCTTTGCAAACTTCATTATCTTCACAATCAGAATTTTTTTCACATTCTGCTGGAAGTTTGCAATCTGATGGACAAGATGTTATTGATTCATAATTTTGACAAGTTCCATCTCCACAGGTATCAATTTCTTCTGCATCATCTTCTGATTCATAACTTGAACAATCTTCATCACAATTTATTGGAGAAGATGTAGAACATGCTTCTACACATACTTCTACATTTGATTCACTTGATGATGCTTTTACTACAAATGGAAATTCAAATGATTCTTTTAATATTATGTTTTGTCCTTCTGGTGAAATAGAGCCATCTGTTGTTGTTGCTTTAATAACTACATTTCCTTCAGAATCTTCTTTATTTGTTATAATTGCTTTTGCTGAAAAACTTGAATCTGTTTTTACTTTACTTAGCATAATTAATGTTACTGATGGTTTTACTTCTTTAGGCGGTTGATATACAAATGAATTATAATATTTTTGGTCTGCATCTATTGTAAATTGTACATTTCCTAAATCTAAATCTCCTATGAATCTTTCATTTTTAACAGAGTAATCATTGAAATTTGATGTAAATCCTATATTGTCTCTAACTTCCGTTAAAGCTGTTAATGGATTAAAAAAACTTAAATCATAAAAATAGTTTTCAAGTTCTGTTTTATATTTAACATTTGGAGCATTATTCACCATTAAGATAGCTACATCTGAACCTGAAGTACAATCTCTTTTACTTGATAAAATTCCTAAACTTTTGAATTCTAATTCTCCACCATTATCATAAAATGTTTTTGTTTGCGTTAAAGTTCCGTCAATTATTTGTTCACTTCCAGAATCATCTTTTACGCTTATTAAAGCTGTTCTTTCTGAAGATAATAATTCATAGTATGTCATTGATATTTTTCCTACTATTGTCCATCTTTCTTTCGTTACTTGATTTAATTGATATGAACAATATGATTCTTTTTTAGAAACAGTTAAAACTGCTTCTTCTTTTGGCGTTATTTTTGTTCCGTCTGAAAGAGTTTTTTCACCTGGTAAATTTCTGAAAATATATCCTTCATCTACACTATCCGCAACTCCACTTATCAGCCAATGTAAATCTCCGTTAGTATCTTCGTATGTTGAAACTGCTGTAATGTTTTGCAAAACACCACTAGCGAAAATTAAGATAAATCCCGTCGCTAAAAGTCCTATAAAAATTCCTACTTTAATATTATATCTTTTTATTTTTGTTCCTAGTAAAACTACGAATCCCATTGCAACTAATCCTAATCCTAAAACCATAAATCTAAATGTTGATGAGAAATAAAATACTGCTAAAATAATTAAAGTTATCACTGCTAAAATCGCTAATCCTGCAATTTCAAACTGACCTCTTTTGTTCATTTTAATAACTTATCCTGTTCCTATTTAATAGTCGTGACCAAATGTTAGGTTTTGATTCAATGACTTCGCCTTGTTCGTTTAATGTGTATGTGTCTTCAAATGTTAATTTTATATATCTTAGATATGTTTTTTGTTCTCTTACTTGTAAAGTTGTTTGATTATTATCTTGTGAATAGGTGCATTCGCCAGAACAATTAAATTGATATTGATTTTGAAATTTATTTTGAATCTCTTTCATTTCTTGAATTTTAATTTGGTCTTGAGAGTTATATTTAACTTGAGAATTCTCTTGTGCGAATACTCCTGCCATTGAGAATAATAGTAATCCTAATAGACTGAGTGTTATTATTTTTTTCTTCATTTTTCTTTATATTATTAATATCATATTCTATTTAAATGTTTACTTTCGTGGTTTTTTCCTTTTCATCCAAATAATTAAAGCTATTAAGCCGAATATAGATACTGGAATTAAATAAAAATAAATTGGGGTTTTATCTACTTCTATAAATACTTGTTCTCCATTACAGAAACATAAATTATTTTCACATGTTGGTGTTAATATTCCACAAAGAGCTTGACATTCTATATTAGAATTACATTTTATTTCTTCTACTATTTCGTTTGTTATATTTTCTTCATAAATTATTTCTTCTGGGGTTATTTCTTCAGTTGGTTTTTCTTCTGGTGTATCTGGTTCTCCTATTTCTGTACAAATATTTCCACTATCAAAATAAAGTCCTTCAACACATAATTTACCTAATATTTCTGTTCCGTCTCCACATGATTCATAAAAATCAATATTACATTCTGGGTCTCTTTCTTCGTAATCATCTATAATTCCATCATCGTCATCATCTAAGTCTGGGTCTTCTGTAAAAGCAGATACACATTCAAATCCTTCGCCTTCCGTTATCCTTAAATTAGAATTTTCAATTAGATAATTATCATCACATTGAGTTTGGGTTAAATAATAATTAACTAAATAAGAACAATCGGATGTTACTTTGTAAACTTTTGCTTTAAGAATTTTGCCATTATCTATATAACTATCTATATACCAACTTCCTATATATGGGTCTTTATTACATGATTCTTCTTTGGTAAATACTTCTAGATAATAACTTTTTGTTTCATCTGAACTTCTACTTATACAATCACCAGTGACTGCACATAAATTATTTGTACATATTGTTGTTCCGTCAACTATTTTTTCTCCATAATTAGGACAATAATAACTACTTCCTTCTTTGTATGCTGTTTTTGAATCTTTACAAATCCATCCATCTGTATTAGAACATAAAGTATATACTGAAACTACTTCATATTTTCCTGATTTTATTGGAATAAATTCGGAACACCATTTTGAGTTTTGACTTGCATATCCTATAATATTTCTACTATTTATAACATAATTATTTAATTTGGTAAGCCATATATAGTCACTATATGAATATCCATAAATATTTACAAATTGGTCACATATTTGTACTTTTTCTCCTACATTAGATGTTGTTATTCCAGCTCCAGAAGTAGATAAAAAATATGCTTGTTTTATTAATGCTCCTGGATTAAAAGTTGTAATCATTCCTAACTCTTTATCCATAAAAACATGTTTTGGTTGGGTGTTTATGCTTAATCCTAAAAATATACCTAATCCAATAAATATAGCAATTCCTATAATTATATTTCTCGTCTTCTTTTTCATAGTTTCTTTAAGTGTTTATCTTTTATATATGTTTGTATTATTAATATTAAAAAATATTTTTAAACCAATTTATTATGGATTCAAAAAATAATTTGATTTTACTTTGTTCAGAAATTTCTTCATCATCTTCTACTTCTTCATCTTCTACTTCTGGTTTTTCTATACAAACATTATTTTCACATTTATAATCACATTCTTCTAAAATTATTTCTTCTTCGGTGAATGAACATTTATATAATTCATCAATTGATTGTTCTGATGATTCGCAAAAATAATCTCTAAATACTTGAATTACATTATCATCTTTACAAAATTTATCTTCTATATAATCATCTTCTGGGCAATTTGAATCAGTAAGACATTCAATTTCACAAACACCTATTTCTTTTTCAGACATTATTACTTTTGTTTCTTTTATACATTTATTGTTTTCACAAGAATTTGTTATATAATTTGTTTGTAAAATATTATCTTTGCAAAAATCATTTACTTTTTCATCTTCTGGGCAGTCTGAAGTTTCTAAACATTCAACTCCACATTCATTTAAAATTTTTCCTTTGTTTTCTTGAATGGTGTTTGGTTCACAATTATAATTTAGACATATAGATTCTTTTATATTAAAAATTAAATCTGTTCCACTACATGTTTCACTTATTTTTTCATCTGCTGGACAATTAGCATCTGTTAAACAATTTACTCCACAACTATTTAATATTTTTCCTTTATTATCCCATCCATTTATCCAATTACTAATTCCGTTTCGTTCGCATACTTTAAAATCATATCCTAAACATTCATCTTCTATAGTAAATTGTTCTGTATCCCAATTATATAAATAATCACATTCTTCTAAATTAGTATAATAATTGTTTGCTCCTCCAGTGTTATATACTCCACAATATCCAACATAAATACCACTTGTTATATAAAATGGTGAATCTGGCGGACAACACTGGTGAGCAGAATAATCAGCAACATATCCAGAATTATAACAACACCAATCTTCTCCTGGAATACAAGAAAGTGATGGATTATTATAATTATCACACCATTCACTATCTTTACCACAAACAAAAGGATTGGATGGGTCACAAATTACATAATCAGAATCATCACAACACAATTCTCCTATGCAATTACTATATGATGATACAAATCCTAAAAAAAAAATAAATCCTAAAATTAAAAATCTTTTCATCTAATCATTCCTCCTCCTCCGCCACCACTAGGCATAGAAATAGCTGTAGATGCAACAGATTGTGTAATGTTAAAATAAGAAATTCCTATAATAATTAATATTATAATACTTATCCCTAATCCCCAATAAATTATTTTCTTTCTCTTCTTTTTCATAGTTTATTTAAGTTATTCTTTTATTTAAATGTTTGTTTTTTATATTATTAATATTGAATATCAAAGTACCGCTACTGGAATAATGCTTAATATTAAT
>Ga0307928_10000898_pt1 | contig 22298 bp, 23 predicted proteins | sample AceLakmetagen232_FD_201815 | JGI IMG/M metagenome (GOLD analysis project Ga0307928, IMG submission 201815) | Saline water microbial communities from Ace Lake, Antarctica - #232 | ecosystem: Environmental > Aquatic > Non-marine Saline and Alkaline > Saline | place: Antarctica: Ace Lake... | reverse complement strand
CTGCAACTGCTGGCGGTCCTTGGGATGTAGATGTATTTATTAAAGCCATATAAGTAGTATAAGATAAAGGAAAAAAGAAATGGAAATAGATAAACATATGGCGATTAGTGATAATTGTCAAAAGCTAATAGAACAAATTATAGTAGAAAATAATATCAAAACTGTTGTAGAATTCGGTTCAGGTAAATCTACTATATGCATGGATAAACTAGGTGTAAGTGTTATAGCTTATGAAACTAATGATGAATATGCAGAGCTTATTAAAAAATCATTAACTGGAACTTCTAAAATCCTAAAGTGGGATGGTTCGGAAGTTCCAGTTACACCTTGCGATATGGTTTTTATAGATGGGCCTAAAGGTAAGGTTACTAGAGGCAGTGCTTTTGAAGCGGCCGCTAAAATTAAACCTAAAATTATAATTATGCATGATGCAAATAACGTGTATATTAAAAATTATGCTAATAGATACTTAGGCGATTTGTATAGTGTTAAAAATATACTCGAAGAAAAAGAGTCGGGCATGAGTGATACTGCTGTTTTAACTCTAGAAGAAGGTCTGAGTACTGGAGTATTGTATAAAATAGCTATTGCTGTTCCAGTAGCTGATATGGTTCAGCCACTTGCTTATTTCAATCATATTCATTGTTTTAGTGAATGGAGTAAAAAATATAATACTATATTTTTAGGTCTTTCGGGAACTAAAATTACAGCAGCTAGAAACATACTAACTACTCAAGCTATCGCTGCCGATGCTAGTCATATACTGTTTATTGATTCAGATCATATAATGCCAGTTGATATGCTAGATAAGTTAATAGAAAATGCGGATTCCGCTATGGTATCAGGTCTTATATGTAAGAGAGGTTATCCATATGAAACTGTTGTATTTAAGTTTAATAGAGCCGCTCAACTTGAACAAGTTATGGTAGAAGCTAATGATGATATACTAGAAGTAGATGCTTGTGCAATGGGATGTACGTTAATAAATTTAAGAAAATTATCTGCGTTAAATACTCCATACTTTACAGACGGGCATTTTAGACATGATTTGAATTTATGTATGAAATTCAAAAGTGAACTAGGTGCAAGCATTAAAGTAGATACTAGAATCGAAGTTGGGCATTTATGTAATCCTACTATAGTTTATCCTAGTAATGCTAATCTATTAAGACAGAGAAATATGGAGTGCGATACTACAAAGGTGCAATCATGATTTCATTATGTTTCGATGATGGTAAGATAGAATGTTTTAAGTGGTGCAGATACTTACATAGTATAGGTATAAGGTCTACAGTTTATATTAATCCTAGTACGTTAGGACAATTTGAGTTTTTAACTGTCGACCATCTTAAAAGAATCCAAGATGAATGGAAACATGTAATAGGTAATCATTTGTATAAACATACTGATTGTCCTGCTAATGATGTAAGTATTAGTGATATAATTAAAAGTTATGAAGAAGCTAAAGATTGGTTAGTTGCTAATTCATTTTCTACTGCTGCAAATTATGTTGCTCTTCCGTATGGTTATTTAGGAGGTAAATGGTCTGATAAAAGTATATCTACTATGTTAGAGCATTGTAGTAATATTAGAGATGTATCAGCCGAAGGTGTTACTGGTATAAATGATACTAATAGAATATATGGATTATGCGATAAAGCTAGAGATATATTAGCAGGAATAAATGAATACGGAAAAAGTAAAAATGAATTGTTTACTATAGTTCTTCATAACAATAAAAACACTACTGATAATGCTTTTATTACAATAGCTGATGAACTAGAAAAGTATAAAGATTACATATTTACTATTAATGAATTAAAAGGAGAATAAACTATGACTACAAATACTTGTATCACTGGAAGTAAAGCAAAGTTATGGAGTAAAATACTCAGGTATATGGGCAAGAGTACTACGCTAGAAGAAACAGGTGCTAAGAATGAAGGTCACGTAAGAAAACGATTATGGTATTCTCCAGGAACGCCTTCTACTCTTCAGGCTCAATATGATACATCTCCATACGACGGACTTCAAATCGGAGACTTATGTCTAGATACAACTAACAATCTTGTCTATGTTTGTACAGTAGACTGTGCCGTAGCTACTGATGCAACATGGACTAAAATAAGTGTAGACTAAGGAGAACATAAACTATGAGTAAAAAGAATAATACAAGAATTGTTGTGGAGACGCAACAAATTCCTTGGGTTAGTTTAGGAGTAATTGCTCAAGCGACTGCAGCAGCTGATGCAGTTTTAGGAGTAACAGAAAGAGATTTCGCTAGTGCTAGTCTTTTAACTAACAGCGTATTTTGGAAAGTTCCTTATGGTGTTAATAATATCGAAGCTCGATTTTTAAGCGATGCTAATGGCGAAAATAATCTCATAACAGTTTGGGCTGGTAGGCTTAATCAAGCTAAAACGGATTGTGAGATGGCTAGAGTATGCTCGTTAGACGTTGAAAGCGGAACTCAAGTTACTGACGATTCTACATATACAGTATATGCAGATGAGATTGTTATTACTAACAATGATTGGCTTAAAACAGTAGCAGCTATTCAATCAGCTAATGATAGTGAAATGATGGCACGACTAACATTTGACCTTGTTGGTTATGATGTTATATTATTCCATGGAAATACAACCTTTCCAGGTCCTGTTAAAGTTGAAGTATCGGGGTATTAATTATGAGTGATTTGACTGATAGTCTAATAGCTCATTGGAAGATGAATGATGCTGCAGGTCAAACTACTGTTTTAGATAATACAGAAAATAGTAATGATGGTACCGCTGCAGTAAATATCGTAAGTGCTGCTGGAAAGATTAATGAAGCAATAGTTTTTGACGGTACAAATGATTATGTAGACACAGGAGATACGTTTCAATCTACATTTAGAGATAGTTTTTTGATTAGTATGTGGATTAAAGTTACGGATGGTCAAGTTGAAGGTGGTCAGCACTTATTTAGTGTCACGCAAGATGCCAACAATCATCTGTATTGCTATATTCATGCGAACGGTTCTCTTGGGTTATTTTATAAGGCTGGCGGTAATGAGGCTCAATTACTTACGAAGAGTGTCCTGTTCCTTGACGGCGAAAATCCGTGGCGTAATGTCTCGTTTGTAGCCGACTCAACGACTGCTGGTGTTGGTGGGCTAAAGATATACTTCGACGGTGTATTGCAAGAAGCCAATGCAGTTAGTGTAGGTGACACTACTGATGTAGTTTTCTCTAACTATACGGTGTCAACATATGACATGAACATTGGTAGATTAAACGCTTTATCGCCATCTGGTTATTTTGGTGGTTCTTTAGATGATGTAAGAATCTATAATAAAGCATTATCACAATCTGAAGTATCTGCAATATATAACGATGGTAATGGAACTGAGATATTAAGCGAAATGGAATGTAGTAGAAGACAGTTACGAAAAAGGAGATGTTAATATGGCTCGTACACGTGCTGAAATATCTGCGTTAGTTGTATTAAATACAGGACGTAGTGATAAGACTAGTCTTATAAATAGTCAATGCGACAACGCTTTGAAGATTGCACTGACTAAACATCCATTCCAAGATAGTCTCTACATCTGTGATGATATTGCTATAACAGAAGATAATCCGACTGTAAGTATATCATCTTTGACTAGAAGCAGCGGGACTGCTATAACTAACGTATTGGATATAGTAACTGCTAGAATCGTAGATGCTACAACTATTGCATTTACATCTGGTGGAACTGAAACTGTTGTAGCTGGTGATGTTATAACTGGTTCGACAAGTGGTGCTACAGCTTATGTTACATACGTGCCGACTTTAACTTCAGGTTCGTTTGCTTTAGGAACAGCGGCTGGGAATTTATGGATATGCAATAAGTCAGGAACATTTACAGCTGCAGAAGAATTCGAAGATGCTGACGCTAATAACTTAGGAACTATAACTGCAGACCCTGGAGTTGGCGGAACTAGAAATGAAAAACTAATTATTAAAAATAGACAATGGTGGGATAAGAATGTTATTAATCCTGAAGATGGTAGTAAAGGCTGGCCTAATTTTGGTCTCAAGTTCGGTAGTAATATTATTTTAGACAGACCTGCAGACTCAGAACTACACCTTCGACTAAGAGTATCATCTGTGCCGACATTTACTGCAGATGATGCAGAGTGTCCAATCGAGATACTTGATATTTTTGTAGAACAATATGTAACTGCTATGACATATCTATCACTTGGAATGCAAGAGAAGTATGTATCTTGGTATATAATGGCATTAGGTAGAAACTTCGATACTGGTACAGTTGGAGGTTCGTTGTTATCTGCTATACAAAAAGATAGGAGTGAGATAGCAGAAAATAAGAATGTTGAGAGAGGTGCTATTACATCTAACAATGGCATGTCAGTTAAAAACTTAACAACAGGAAAAACCACTAGTTGGTATTAGGAGTATGTTAATATGATGAGTGATGATGTTAGAGAAGAACTAGAAAGATTAGAAACTACTATAAATAAACTAGATGACAGTCTCAATAAACTTAAAAGTGATTTTACTGAAATTAAATTTGTTATTTTAGAACTATTATCTAATAAATAAAAGGAGCTTATTATGAAAAATGTACCAAATAGGAGAAAATAATGTCTAGTTTGTGGGATACAGCTAAACCGATTAACCACTCGTTAAATTCGAGCTGGCCTGAGGAAATTAGAAACTTAAAAAGTTTACTAAAATCACGTTTGATATATCAAGCTACTGAACCTGCTGCACGTTCAGATTCTGCAGCATTTGAAGAAAATGATAATGGTAGTATTTGGATAGATTCTGATAATGATAAGATGTATATTCTTACTGACTACAGCGTACCGACTTGGACGTTAGCATATACTGATATGGAAGAGCAGTTTGTAGCTGCGACTCATACTTGGGCAGCTAGTCAAACGCTTGGAGACGGTGCAGATTTAATAGGCTCAGCTACTTCTGATATTACAATGAATACCGACAAATTTACGGTAGCTGGCGCAACTGGAAATACATCTGTTGGTGGTACGCTTGAAAGTGTTGGTGTTGCGACTTTAGCGGACACTTCTGTAACGAAAACTACAGCAGCCCCAACCGCAGACGCACAGATTGCTAATAAGAAATATGTTGACGACCAGATAGCAGCATATATAGCATCTGAAGTAACCTTGAGCGCATACACAAGTGAGGACTCAGAAACAAATGCAATGCTTAAAAGCCACACTTATTTGGCTGCTACCGATGGATTTGTTTCTGTATATGGTACCTGTAATACAAACCAAACAATTAAATGTTATGTTGGTGCAACTAACAACCCAGAAGGCGCGGGAACTTTAATACAGAGCGTAGAGGGTGCGGGTGGAGACCAACCAATGTCGGGATTTTTCGCTGTAGCTGATGGGGAGTATTTTGAAATCATAGCGACAAGTGTGATGACAATACTCTGGAAATCTATAGGAATTTTAAGTAAGCCCATAGACCAAGATTAGGATACTAATTATGCCTAACTATCAAACAATACCTATACCGATAGCAACTAACGGACTCAACAAAGATCTCCAACCTACACAGATTCCGTCTGCATCTCCTAACATGGTTAACATGTTTGTTGAGAATTGGGGAGTTAGAAAACGCTTAGGTTATTCTTCTAAAGGCATCAATCTCCCACTTTCAGGTATAGGAATGGAACTCATTCAATACGTTGATGCTAGAGGAGATGTTCATCAACTCGCTTGTACAACTACATCTGTATATCAATATGATAGTTCATCTGACCAATGGCTTAACATATGTGCACCTACAACTATAGAAAATTGTGAAGATGCTTGGGTTAATGATAACGTCAACACTTGTGCAGCTCAAGCTACTACTAAAAAAGTAGGAATTAATGCAATTTTAATAAATATAACTTCTGACATAGCTGCTACTACACTCTTGTGCCATGAAGCAGTATCCGAAACAGATATATCATCTACTAACATATTCACAATGTGGATTAGATGCGACAAAGCTCTTTCAGCTAACTCGATCAAAATAGTATTATCTGAAACTGCAGCTGGCAGCGACCCTAAAACAGGAACAGAAGGAACTAACTACATATCATTATTAAATCCTATAGCAATGGTCGCTGATACTTGGTATAGCATCAACATACCACTAACAGGAGATGCTGTTCCTACTAACATGGATAAAATAGTTAATGTTGCAATTTACTCTAACACCGCAACTGAGCTCGATGGCGATACTACTGCAACGAATCTTTATATAGATGACTTAAAAGTAACTACTGGTTTTACAGGAACTTATAGCAATAGATTCAGTCATACAATTGCTCACGATGCTGCAGAATTTACAAACAATGGAGGAACAGCTTTAGTACTATCAAATAATGTAGACGCTATTCAATACTTTGAAGGTGATAACGAAGACACTCTTACAGCTCTTGATGTATCTGATTTTACTGGCTTATCTAATGTTAAAGAAATAGAAGAATTTTGGAATCACTTCTTTGCTATCAACTATACAGATACAGCAACTAATATTCGTAGTCTGGCATATACCGATTTAGGTGATATAGATGATTGGACTACAGGAACAAGCGGTTCTAATACTCTTACTGATACCAAAGGCAAATTACTTCGAGCTAAAAAACTCGGTTCGGATATGATAATATATTCTGAAAACTCTATAACTACCTGTAGATACATCGGCAGTACTGTATTATTTACATTTCCAACTTTAGTATACGAAACAGGTCTATTCAGCGAAAAAGCTATTTGGGACTTTGTAAACGCTCATTATTTCATGGGAACTGACCAAAAGATATACGCTTATCAAGGCGGTCAGCAACTTATATCAATCGGAGATGCCATCGAAGAATCTATGTTTGGTGCTATAGATGTATCTAAAAAAGATAGAATATCATTAGGTCTAGACATTAATCGTCATAAACTATATTTCTTCTTTCCGACATCATCTGAAACTTATGCAAAAAATGCTTATGTATATAACTATAAACAAAACCCTGCTACTTGGGAGTACCATGAATTTAATGATACTATTAGAGATTTTAGTCTCTTCGATAATAAATTAGGGTGGTATGCAGATGGTCCTGAATTAGAAGGAACATATGCAGATGAAACTACATTTTATGCTGACGCTTCAAATACTCAATGTGATTTTCCTACATCTGTTATATTAACGGATGATAGTTATATTTATAAACTAGACGAAGCTTTTGGTTTAGACAACACTACTAACATAGCTTGCACATATGAAACTATGGACATAAACTACGACACTGAAGAACATTATTTTAGAACGTCTTGGGTATCATTTAATATGATGTCAGCTAAAACAGACGGAACATATGATCTTTATTACAGTACTGATAGCGGAAGTACCTGGACTGAAATTGGAACTGATTATGATATATCTGATGGAGTTGCTAATAGTTGGACACAACATAGACATCCCATCGACATAAATGCTCGTAAAATCCGATTTAAGCTCGAACAAGATTCATCTAAAGATTTGCGAATAAGAGCATCTCATATTAAAATGCAGGAACAAACTGATAGGGAATAACATGGCAGAGTTTAATATAAGAGAAATAAAATTTCCGAACATACCAGACGATACTACTGATGAGATAAAACAATACTTAATCGAACTTGAGCGTACGTTAAGAGAATCACTAAAAGGTAGTATATATATAGAAAGATTATTTGAAGATGGCATTATTGGAAATTAACATATCCATATTGTGGATATGCGGAAATAATCGAGCGGGCTGCATCTATATGGGCTCTGACCTCTCCCCCGTCAACCCAGACCTTGAACTGCAGTCCGCTCATCAAAAAGTCAGCCCGTTCAAGGGAATAAGGGGGAGCAGAGGCGCTTACATAGAAAGGACTAATTATTAAAATCGTAGACTACAAAGGTCATGTATCTGAATTATATAAAGTTATATCTGCATGGAATAATGAATATAAAGGAAATGATTTTAATATAATAGTTGATATACCTATATTTGCATCATCGTTAAATGATATTATTGTTGATGATAATAGTTCTTTGCTAGCACTGATAAATAATGATGATGATATAGTTGGAATAATAGGAATGACTATATTTAATAATCCTCTCAACGGAGATAAAGTAGCTAATGAACATTTTTGGTACGTGCTTGAAGAGTATAGAGGAAGAGGAAGTATAATGCTTTTGAGAAAAGCTCAAGAATGGGCTAAAGAAAATAATTGTAAACATATAATGTTAAATGCTAGTAATCTTGCTAGTAGTTTACATGATAAAATATGTAATATATACGAGAAAATCGGTATGAAAAAAATTGAAACTTCTTATATTATGGAGATATAAAATGGGATGCTTTAGCCCTGCAAGTAAAGGTAGTAGTAGTAGTAGTTCATCTAAGGCTAGTGCAGAAGAAACTGAAGCAAGGCGTGCCGTTATAGATTGGATTAAACCTTATTTAGCAAGTACTACGGCAGGTGATGCTTACTCAGGACAAATGGTAGCCGAAACACCCGAATCATTTATTGAAGCGTATCAACAGTATACAGGTAATCAGTATAATAACTTAGAACAAGAAACAATAAGAGATCTAATGAGCGGAAAACCTGCATATGAATTTGACCCTGTTAAAACAACTGCTCGCTGGAAAGAAACATATGCAGAACCTGTGATGCAAGCTTATAGAGAAACAGTTGCACCTATGTTAAAAGAGTCCATGAACATGCCAGGAACTTTATATGGCAGAGGTACAAGTGATTATCTTGCTCAGCAAGCTGGAGAGTTTTATGGCGGAAATGTAGCTCCTACTCTTTATAATACATTACAAACAGGTGAAGCTATAGGAGCACAAAGTGCAGAGAATGCTAGAGCTGGACAATTTAATGCTTTATCTTTACCTTATCAACAGTTTGCTCAACAGGCTCAAGCTGCTGGAGCGGCTCAACAACAGCAGCAAGCTCCTCTTAGTGCGGCGTATAGCGAATATCTGCGACAAGACCCTTATAAGTATGCTCAGCTTCTTGGAGGAATTCAATTTACTCCTACTTCTTATAGTAGTAGTGAATCATGGGATAATCCTCAAGGAATGGGATTTAACATGCTTGGCGGAGGTATAATAGGAGGCATGTATGGAGGAGGCATGGGTGGTGCAATAACAGGCGCTGCTTTAGGATTATAATGATAGGTACAATATTAATAGCAATAGGTTTCATTATTAGAATACTGGTTATAAAACAAATGAAGGATAATTATAGCATGTGCTTAACTAAACCTAATGCATTAGTAACTGATGGTTGGTTTAAGTACATGCGACATCCTTCTTATTTTGGTTCTATGTTAATGATAATTGGTATGTTATTAATAAGTGAAAAACTTGCCTTGATGTACATAACATATATGTTCTTCAATGCTAGAGCTTGTCAAGAAGATTTAATTAACAGTAACTTTTTTATTGGCTTCAAAGATTACTATAAAAGAACATATAAATTCTTTCCTAAAATAATTAATAAGGAGAAAGATAATGGCTAATGCAGCTTCTCAAATGTTGCAGTATAGAATAGATTCTAAACAAATCGAACAATATAAATACCGAAGTGATTTATTCAAAAGACAACTAGACATTCAAGACACAGAAGCTAGACGGCAGATAGATGTTGCTAAATCTCGTGGTGATACAGCAACAGCAGATATGTTAAAACAAAAAGCTGAATCTAATGCACTTCTTACTCCTGAACAAAGAGAATCTAGATTAATGCTTCAAGTAGATGTTGCTAAAGCAAATCAAGAAAATAATAATTTACGAACTCAAATTGGAGCTGCTCAACAACAGAATCAACTATACCAACAGCAGCTCGGCTTTATGGAATTTCAACAGAAGATTAGTACAGATACGGAGGATAAATGGGCAGCTGCAGGTCCTGAAATAGCAAGTGCTATAGGTGAAATTAAAAAAGCTATGATGACAAATAGCGACCCTAATGAGCGAGGAGCATTGTTTGATAGATACAACGCTTTACAAGACCAAGGTACTAATATCATAGCCGAGCAAAGAGCTCAAGCACAAAAGGATATATTAGAAGGTAAAAGAACTGTAGCTCCATCTCAATTAGCTTTTAGTGCAAGAGAATACGGAACTAAAACTCTTGCAGTAATGAAAGATCTTCAAAATAGAAACATTAATAAATTTCCTGAGACTAAAGTATTTGAAAGACAATCTGGTGAAAGGTCTTGGATAAAACCTACATCTGGAGCACCGACAGTATTTGGTCTTTCTACTGAAAGTCCTACTATAACACTTAATAAAACTGAAGCGAGTGAATTAGGATATAACTGGGAAACTGGTATGAGTGTTTTAACTAATGATAAATCAACAGCTGCTAGAGATACTGTTACTGATGCTACATCTAAAATAAAAACAAAAAGTAAAGTAAAAAAAGTTAAGACTCAAGAAGAATATGATGCAATTCCAAAAGGTGATGAATTTATAGATACTGATGGTAAGAGAAAGGTAAAACGATAATGGCTTTTCAATCCGATACTATTGTAAAACCATTTCAAGTTGACGATGTAAAACAGTTTCAACCTGAAGAAACGATAGCAAAAATAACTGATCCTGCATCAGCTACTGAAATAAATGCACGTATTAAAAAAACCGCTGAAGATAGTGCTGTAGAACTAAGTAGTTATAAACAAGAAAAAAAGATGGGATTATTTGAAGCTATAGGTAAAGAGGTTAATGAGACTAAATTTTATGAAGGAGAAATAGGCGATAGACTTAGAAATATGAGAACTAGAATGCTTTCTCCATTAGCATATGTAATGCCAGGCGTGAGTCATAAAGAATTAATAAAAGAACTTGATGAAGAAGCAGCGGGCTTTTCTGGAGGCGGTTCAGTTATAGTACCTGTATTAGCTAATGTAGTTAAGTCAGTTGAGGAGTATGTTTTATTATCAGGAGCTTTTAAGGTTACAGGAATTGCGGAACTATTAGATAAAGCTGGTATTGCTGCTGCTAATAAAATACTACCAAGTGCTATGACTACATTAGGAGAAGCTGGTGCAGAAACATTTGTTAAAACTGTAGCAAGGAAAACTATAGAAACACTTCCAAAAACAACTCAGTTTATGGGCGTATGGGGAGGACTAGATGCAGTTCAAGAAGGTAAATCATTCTCGAGCGGTTATATTAAAGGTGTAGAATTTGGAGCTATATTATCAGCTGCTACACCTTTTGTAATAGAATCAGCTAAAGCTGGAATGGATACTAAAGTATTTGAAAAAGCGATGACTAGATTTGATAAGACATTTCCTAAATTAGCAACTAAAATTAAAGGAGCTGCTAGTAAAGAATCTATGGTTGCTGTGTTAGACGACTTAAAACAAGAAGCAATCAAGAATGGTAAAAGTGTGCCTGCTGAGTTAAACATAACTAATCTAAATCAAACAGCTAAAAATATAGTTAAGTCAATTGCTCGTAGGAGAGACGGAGTTTTGAGATTTAATAACATGCAAAACGTCATACGTAAGGGTGAAGATATAGTATATAATACTAGTAAGAATGTGGTAGCTGATGAAATGGCTAGTAAAGCTAAGAAGATGAGTGTTACTAAAGTTAGTAAAGTGCCAACTGTAGCACAAGGAAAAGCAGTAAGTGCAAAACTTTATAGAGGTATATCTAAAGGAGGACCTATAGATGAAGGAATGTACGGAAAAGGAAAGTACTATTCTCCAAGCGAGAGAGCAGCTGAAGGATATGCAGTTGATTACGGAAAAGGAAAAGGGAAAGTAATATCAAAAAATGTTGAGCTAACTAATGCATTTGTAGGTACATCTGTAGAAATAGATAAAATTGCTGAAGAAGCTGTTATACGTAGTCCTAAATTTGTAGATAATACATTTGCTAAAATGTCAGAAGTAGAAAAAGCCGAATTTAGATCTGTTGAATTAACTAAATTCTTAAAAGACAAAGGATATGATGGCGTTGTAATGACAGATAATAGAGGCAACTACTTAGAAGTAGTTGACTTTGAGGTTCAGAGTAAAGCAAACAAACTAAAGAAAGAAGTTCATAGCGTACAGAAGGACAAGAAAATCGGGGATATTCAATATCACCAGCTTGCATTTGATACAACAGGTAAACGCTCTGCTGCAGATATGAACAACGAAGAACTAATTAAGTTCACAAAAGAGATGCAGAATACTGATACTACAAAGAACTTTATTATAAACAATAAAGCATTAAAAGCTCAAGACACTGGAGCTCCGATCATATCACCTGATGAAACTATTGCTAAACAAGAGAAACTAAACATAATACAAGAAGAGAAGAGAGTCAGAAATACTAATAATAAAATCGAAGTTGCAAAATCTAAAGGCAAAGAATATAATCACTTCGACCAGTATGCTCCTGAGCGTGTAGCTATTGCTAAGTTCGAAGATAATACTAGCATACCAGTTACGTACTTAGATCATAACATAAAGAGAAATGGCAAGATTAGATCTTATAACAGTCATCTTGAATTCGGCAAGATGTTAACTGGAGCTCCTCATAATGCACAAACAAGTCCTCAACAGAATAAACAGATACTAAAAACAATAGAAGACTTAATTAAAAATACATCTATAGAAGACAATGATAAGATTGCAAAGTATTTATTCAGCGAAGATACAAGAAAAGAAGTTATTGATAGTATGTCATCTAGCACGTTACAGATTGCCAATACACTCGACAACATTGCACAGAATAGTAACATGGCAATCGAGCGGATGCAAGAATCGCTGCGGCTATGGATAGGCAGAGGTAAAGCTCCTAGTGATATTGATAAGTTTAGCAAAGAACAAAAGGTTCAGATATTAGAAGGGGCTAAAGAAGCTAAAGAAAGTGGTAAACTTGCTGAATTCACACAAGGACTATTCAGCAGTAACGTCCGATTTGGACTAAGAGAATACTACTATCCATCCTCAGGCGAAGCAACGGATGCTATAATCGAAACAGTTAGAACTGCATCTCAAGGACCACTAGCTGGCATACCTACAACTGAAGCTCAAACACCGTCGCTTATAGGTTCTGAAACATTGAAACGAAAAGGTAAAGGTGTTATTAAAAAGGGTTCAGTCTATGCTAACTTTATGAAGTCGTATGAGAGAGTAGCAGTTAGAAACGAAATAGCTAATGACCTAGAAAACATATACAAAAGATTTAACTCAACTGAATTATCTACTTCAGATAAAAAATACCTCGAAGATGTTTACAGTGCAGTTATGTTGAAAGGTACAGCTATGGAACAACCATATGATGTACTTGCTAAACTAAGTGCTGCGTTTTGGAGAACACATTTATCAGTTGTTACAAATCCAGTCGGAGCTATTAAAGCCACAACTAGAAATGCTCTTCAGTTTTTAGCTGAAGGTGGACAAGTATTAAACTTAAAAGAATTCTATCGAACTGGTTCAGGTATAGCTACTCATCTAGCAAAAGGCGGTACGTTAGAAACTTTTGACCCAGAATTAGCAAATGATTTTCATGACGCTTTCAGAGGATACATAAGTCAGAAGGGTTCGCTGTATCGTGAGATGATGTTTATTGAATTAGATAAGAAAGCAAAATCTGATAACTGGTCTAAAGAATTAGTTCAACAAACTAAAATGCTTTTGGATTTAACTGGCTCTTTATACGTAGGAGTTGATACTGTTACCAGAGCAACACTATGGCCTACAGTATATAAGTCAGTTAAAGATGCAGCTAATAATTATATAAGTGGCAAGATTACATACAAGAAGTTTCTTAATTTAACAAACATAGATACGATGATGCAGAAGTCTCAAACATCAACAGCTATTGATTTATTAAAAGCAGGTAATGTTAGAGAGTTATCTAAATATATTGCTGACACTTATACGTTTGATATATGTAGAGGATACGCAGCTGAGGAAAGAGCTGGTGTTGAGAGGACTAGAGAGAAGAGAACTATCGTAGGTATATATACATATCCTAGAGGTGTATATGATCTATTTCATAAAAGAGGATTCAAACCTATGATAGATGGTATAAGAGAAGGCAATGCAGGAAAAGCTAAGAGAGGTGCTGAGAACATAGCAAAAGGATTAATCGGTAGAACAACTGCTAATGTTATACTAACAGCATTTGGATTCGGTGCTGCGTATTCATTATTCAAAGTTGCTTACACTCCACTAGCACCTGCTTTTTCTATTGTAGCTACAACTGCTAGTCGAAATGCTTTCATATTATATCAACTTGCTGAGAATAAAATAACTACAGATGAAGCAATAAGTGCATTAGCTAAGTCTATACTACAAGGAACTGATGATATAGTTCATTTTATTCCTGATAAATTATATAAGAAAAAAGAAGAAACTAAAATCAGAAAAGAACGTAAAGAAAAAGAAACTCGTAAGGAAAGAGAAACAAGATAATATAATATAAGAGCAAGGCTTTGCACTTTTAGGTTTCTTGGCTTTCCTGATTGTGATTTCTCCTTGCTCTTATTTATTTATTATAAACATATATAGTTCTATTACCATCTTGTTCAATAGTTATAACTTTATTTCCTTGATTATCTCGATATTCTAAAAGCGTATCAAGTATAATGTTTAATTGTTGCGAACTAAGTTTATATGCCATCTTCTTAACTAACGTACTTCGATATAGTCTCTTTCTATTCATTATCAGCGACAGCACTTCCTCACTAGCATCACCAACAAACTCTGACTTAATTGCCATAAGAACTTTCGGCATATCCACTTCTACCATCTTCATAGCATCTATTGCTATTCTCATATCTATATAGTCTATCAGTCTACTATCTTTAACAGATGCTGATATAGCCATAGCTACTTTTGTAAGAGTAACATGTCTACGACCTGCGTAACCTGCTAAGTTATGATCTTCAAAAAGTCCGCTATCATTCATAAATCTTATATATTCAGTCTTATACAATTCTTTAGCTTCATTGGTAAGAGCAAAGCTTCCTCTAAGCTCAGCAATATCATCTAAATCATGAGCTATATCTAGTTTAAGTTGTTTAGTTTTTTCATTTATCTCAGGCCATGCTACTAGCCTGTCATAAGAATCTTTGAATACAAAAATAACTCTAGAAGTAAACCCTCCACCTATAGCTGCCGTTGGTATAGATTCTTTAATCCAGTCGGCAGTACTCCCACCTAGAATCGACAAACATGGATTGTGTATATCTTCTAATCCACGTCCTCTAGTTTCGTATGGGAAGTCTTCACAATCATATAGTTTAGTTAGAATCGGAATCATGCCGGTCTTAAAAGCGTTCCTATCTAGAAGCGTAGCCATCTCGTCGATTACAAAAATACCTTCAGCTTCATTAAGTATCTTACTATCACCTTCAGCAGTCATACCACTAAGTGCACCTATCAATGCCTCAGGTGTCATTTTCTGTGATAGCATTTTTATCTTTGGTGTTATGTTCTCCATAAACTTCCTACCAAATCCAATTGATGTTGATTTTCTACATTTAGCACTTCCAGCTACTAGCACTATATAAGTATTAGGATAAATTACAAAATGTCCCATATCTACAAAACAATCTCTTCCTAGTGCGGCAGAGATTGTAGATATACCTACCCATAAAGAAAAGATTGCAGGTATCTCTGTATTTTCAGTACCTTTAGCAAATGCCTTCAATATACCCTCTGGTAGTTTACGACTCATAGAATAACCTTTCATTTCCACATTATGGATATGTTAATTTTTGTATTCTTCATAGCTAACAACATCACGCCAATTTGTACCTACTTCAATATCCATAGGAATTATTAATGGTATGTCATTTATAAACAGAGGAATAATTGATGCCTTCTGTATCTCATCATTAACAGCATCAACATCTTCATCATAACACTCCCCATCTACTTCATCATGAACTTGTAACAACACATCTAGTTTACTATCAGGATTCATCTCTATTTTTGTAAGTATCTTATTAGTAACATCACCAACTATAGACTGAGGTTCAAAGCTATAGGCATCTCTAAAAGTTGTTTCATCTAATCTACCAAAGAAGTAGCGTGTTCGACCGAAGCAAGTGCTAAGCGTTCTAGTCTTTCTGAGTTGACGCTCTACCCACTTCCACCATATACGAAGACCAGGAATTGCTTTATGTCTAGCAACAATAATACTCTGAGCTATCTTATAATCAATTCCTTCTATCTCTTCCTTAGCCGCTTTGTTTACAAGAACATTAGGGCCTGCTCCGTAGTTACCACTATGATTCGCAAGCTTACCAATATCTCTACGATCTTTGAGACTAGCTATTCCAGTATACTTATATAGTTGATCTATCATCCAACTGTGAATATCGAAGTCTTTACTCTTGTGCAAGTTTCGTAATGTAGGATCTCCATGTCGATGTAATATCTCAGCAACAACTAACGCTTCAGCCTGAGATAAGTCAGCTTTGATGAAGACTTTATTTTTAATTGGAACAAATATATTTCTAATATTCTCAACGCCTTTACTCTTTCCGACAGGAATATTCTGAAGATTCATTCCGGTTTTCCATAACGTTTTCGATGAGCTGATGCGTCCACTCTTAGTTCCAGATGCGTTGTAACAAGTTCTCATCCTACCATCATCATCAAGATTAATATCAAGAAACGTATTTATTAATTTACTAACTTTTCGATAGTTAATAATATCATTAATAACAATTTCTTTTGGATACCTTTTAACTAGTTTTCTTAATGCAACTTCTCCAGTAGATACCTTTCCTTTATCAAACATAGTAGGAAACTTAAGCGTATCATATAATAGTTCTTTAACTTGCTTAGGACTATTAGGATTGAATGTATTTATTGGATTGCCAGTTGCTAAAGCAGCACTGATAGCAATTCTCTTTGCTATATCTTCAAGCTTCTGCCTTTGCTCAACTATCATTTTATCTCTTGCAACCGTGTCGATAGTTATACCGCGTTCTTGTACTCTCGTAAGTGCTATAGCTAGATCATTTATGCTTCTATAAAGACCCATCATACTTGCATCGTGTAATTCTTCATCTAGTTTATACGATATTAAGAGCGTACATATTGCATCAAGTCCATTATAATGCCACTCGCTTTCATCACTAACAGTTTCTTTTCCAGTCCAGTAGTTAGGAATATTCAACATGATAGTATTTAGAAACTTAAGACCCATAGGCAGTTCGCTGTAAAGCAGATGAAATGCATGCATGGTATCCATACTATGATTGTTTGTTTCCATCTTGAATTCTTTAAGCATAATCGGTGAGTCAAAACTAATGCTGTTATGCCCAACCTTCTGAATCATTTTACTAGACATGACCTTATCGAGAGCATTTAATACTAACAATTCATCGTGCTCATTCCAATAAGAAGACATCTCCTCAGATACATTTCCAATTCTAATAATATTTTTAGTACCTGGCATTACCATATCTGTAGACGGAAATTTAATGAACGGAATTACAAAAGCTTCTGGATTATCAGAGCCGCCTCTAGCAAGTCCTACACATCTAACATGTTGACCAACTGTTTCAATATCCCATCCGACTCTAGGATAGTTACTACATTCTTCTAACCATTTTAATGTTTGAGTTAGAGAAGGTTTGGATATTATACTATACTTATCGTATCTAACATCAGGATATTGACTCTCTCTATTAGCCTTAGCCAAATCCATCTCGACAATTGGATGAAAAGAATACTTTCTAATAACAGCAGATGGGTGATAAGTTGCAATTAGTTTAACGTTCTTATACGTTAATACACTACCCCTCCATGCTTCAATACCTTTTTTATTGGTAATTGCTTTAAGTGCTTCAGCACCTAAGATAACAACTACATTCGGTTTGAGCCGTTCGATTTTATCTCTAAGTTCTTTTCGCCACTTTATCAAACGTTCAGACGGTTCGTTATGTTTCTTACCTTCATAGAAGTACATAAACTTACCATTAGGTGGACGCTCTGGAGACACGTTAGTAACAAAGCAACTGTTGAAGTCAATACCAGAATGTTGAAGCATCTGGCGTAGTAGATGACCAGATGCTCCAACGAAAGGCTTTCCGGTTTGTTCTTCAGTCCTACCAGGTGCTTCAGCAACTATCATTATCTTAGCATCAAGAGGTCCTGAGTCATTAACTTTCATCTTTGTGTACTCCCTAAACTTATTGCTAATACTAAACAAAACCAGAACGTACACCATCCTAGTGTATGCCCTAAATTATTTAGAGCTTGTGCAATTTCATTTTTCATTATTTAATTCCTTCATTCTAGATACATAAACTTCTTCTCTATCAATAGTAACATCATATGGTGCTTCGATTCCAAGTTGAACTCGGTTATTAGATAAACCAACAATAGTTATTTTTACATGGTCATCATCTTTATTAGGATTTACATATAAAATAATAGATTCATTATTTTTCCTTGATAGTACTAGCATTTTTATCTCCTATTAATTTTATATCTTTCCATTCGACATCAGTTAATTTCTTAGTCTTATTACCAGTTACTGTACTAATGAAAGAACCTTTTTCTAGTTCTTCATGCGGTGCTGGAGTACTGGTACTAGTGTAGAAGCTATTTAATATAGTATTTGTAAACTTAGACTTCAGTTCATTATCATTTTGAACACTTCTCATATACGCTTCAAACTCTGTAGTTGAATTCATCAATCAAACTCCTTTCCAATCCACTCTTGTGCTCTCAAGAAATTCCCTTCATCCAACTCGAAACCTATTGCATTTCTTTGTAATTTCCTAGCAGACACAAGTGTACTTGCACTACCTGAGAATGTATCAAGAACAGTCTCTCCAACATTAGAACTATTTTCAATTAATATCTTCAACAAATCATGCGGGCGTTGAAGAGGATGGACTTTACGTTGATGGGGTAAAGCTTTGACAGATAAAACATTCGAAATCGGTTTAGATAAAATTCTATCAGTCGGTGGTTTATGTCCGAAGAAAATTGCTTCATACGATGACATGTAGTGCATATCTTTTGCCATGACTGACACTCGTTCTTTGTACCAAATGAGCGGTTGCTCGTCTACAATAAATCCTGCATCAATGAGCATATGATATAATCTACAATACCAACTATGACCGAAGAATATATAAATATGAGCTCCAGGTTTAAGTTTCTTATATACCTTCGGTATGAGTTCTTTGTATATAACTTCCATACCAGCATCAGTTCCGACATTTGAAGTAGTCAAATTGTAAAGCGGCATGCCTTTAGAAGGACTATCACTACCACTTGTGCCTACGATATGCGCACTACCGAAAGGCGGGTCAGTTAACCAAAGATCGACAGATTCATCTGGTAGTTCATCTATCAAATCAACACAACTACCCAGTCGAAGGTCGGATGATATGTTAAGTTGCTTCATTGCAATCTGTCTTTTAAGTTGTTCTTCTTGAAGCGTCTGTTTTATTATCTTCCTCGCTGCGTGTTTAGGAAGCTTCTTAACTTTCTTCTGTAAGTCAGGACGCTCGAGTAAATCTTTTGCAAGTTTGATGTCTTGCCCAGCAGATGCTTTAGATATGCCGACTGCATTTGCAGTGTCCTCAATTTTCCAACCTTTATTATCTCGACTCTGAGTTGCCCCTCCATATTTCTTTCTTTTAAGTTCATCAAGCTGACGCAATGCTTCTATTTCCTCAGGCCAAGCGAGGTCTTGCCTAATTGTGTTTTCTTCTAACTCACATATTTTTCTATCTAAATCGTCAAGTTCTGAGAAGAGTGTAACAGGAATTTCGCTCATGCCATTAAAGATACAAGCGCGTATTCTTCTCTCACCTGCAATAAGCACGTACAATTTCTCACCAGTTTCATCTTCCTCAACTACAGGCGGGTGCATCAGACCATGTTCTTTTATACTCGAAGCAAGTTGGAATATGTCTCCGAAGTCTTTTCTAAAACGCTTCGTATCCTTGTCTTTTTTCTCTATTCTAATATCTACTATGTTAATTTTCATCTTTCAATATTCTCACTTTCATGTATTTAGAAATAAAATCAATAAACTCTTTACAATCATTTGTCATAGATGTATATGTAACATCTAACATCACAACTTCACTAGCTCCTACTTGATACATCGCTCTAGCACATTTAACGCAAGGTAGGCCAGTAACATAGAAGATACAACCATCTAATGGTGTCCCTACTCTAGCAGCATTGTATATACAGTTACGCTCTGCATGTTCCATATATGTATATTTTTCTGGTCGTGTTAATGGAATTTTTGTATCATCTACATTCCTCGGAGGTCCGTTGTAACCAGTAGATAGAATATTTCCTTCTTTAGAAACAGCTACACAACCGATTTTAGTAGACGGGTCATTAGATCTAGTAGAACAAACACGAGCTATGTTCATAAAATAATTATCTTTGGATACTCTAGTCATTTTTTTTCCTCGTATTCATCTAAACAGTCTTCAAGTTGGTTTATTTCGTCTTTTAATTTGTCTATTTCATTACAAACAGGACAGTTAAATAACTGTTGATGTATAACTATACAATCATCATGCTTATCACAAGTTCTGAACATCTCTTTTTTCCTTTCTATTATTAGATATTCACATATTCAGATTATGGATATGTTGGATTATAGATAACATGAATCATCATTACATTTAGGTATTTTTTTCAGTACGCCTTCTTTACTACTATCTCTAAAAACTGTAATACCTTTACAACGCATTTTCCATGCTCGGATGTAAATCTTTCTAATATCATCCATCGTAGCATCATGCGGAAGGTTAATAGTCTTAGACACACCTGCATCAGTGAATGATTGTATCTTAGATTGTATCTTTAGATGATCAATCGGGTCTATCTCATGTGCAGTACGACAATATTTAGATTGATACAATTCTCTAACCTCTTGCATAACTCCTACTGTCAAATGTCTTTCAAAGCTACGCTCAAAAACTGGCTCTATGCCAGCACTACAATCTGCCATTATAGAAAGAGAACCAGTCGGTGCTTGAGATCGTTTATAATAACTATCACCGCCAATAGCATCTGTTATTTCTACATATGGTTTGCTGAGCTGATCTAAAAATTCTAGTGCCTCAACACTGTCGTAGTAAATACCCATCATTATAAACGCATCTGCTAATCCGAAGTGACCAAGTCCGCATATATCCATACTATTCATATTTTCAGTCATATCAGGAAATGGATACCAAGCTATTTTATTAACATTCTTGAGAGCAGTCATGCCGATTTCTACATATTTACTATATTCATTAAAATTAAAACTACCGTTTTTAGAAACAAATTTTGTAAGATTAATAGAACCAAGATTACAAGATGTCATAGGTGGAAGCGGTACTTCTCCGCAGTTGGAAATGACAACCCCGTTGAAAGTTCCTAAGTTCTTTTTAGATTCATTAAAGCAGAATGTTTCTTCTTCGCCTTCGATTCTATATATACTCTTAATTGTAATAAATCTTTTGCATGACCTTGTAGCTTCGTATGTTGGAGACTCAAGTCTATCACATTTGAATCCAAGTTTTCTAAGATTATCTACTTGACTATGAGCTATTATTAATCTATAACAGGCTTTACATTTATAATCTTTACCTTTAATGTTTTTAATTCTTTCTTTATGAGACATTGATACTGTAGTTTCTTCACCTAATGTTGTAAGTAACAATCTTACATTCAATAAAAAGTCTTTATCTACAGATGTTATTTGTATACTATTAGATGACATTGTTCCATCAGTATCACAGAGTCCTGCTAACCAATTTAACTTATAATAAACACTGGCATTTATAGGCACAAAATTCTTAGCTAGCATATCTCCATGATACCAATATCTAATATCATCTTTAGTATTGCTAGTTCCTAAGGCTCCTATATTTCCTTTTAATCTACTCATGCAACAGAACTTTGTACTATAAACTCTACTTTTTCTTAATCCAGTATTACCATCACCAGAATAAAAACCTTGACTATAAGCATCACCTTTAGGAGTATCCCTGCCATCTAAAATTGGCAAGTCAAATCTTGCTAAAGCATCGCCGATTTTTAAGTCTTTAGCTTCTATTCTACTATAATCATCTAATATAAACTTATGATAATTTGTGCAATTAAGAGTAACTCCATTAGATAGGTTTACTTCCAGTAAATTATTCATACCAGTACTAAACGGAGTTACAGAAGACCACTCAGTTCCGTTCCATATATCAACAGTTTCTCCTATTAACGCTTCTATTGGAATATGACCGTATT
>Ga0307928_10000897_pt1 | contig 22301 bp, 47 predicted proteins | sample AceLakmetagen232_FD_201815 | JGI IMG/M metagenome (GOLD analysis project Ga0307928, IMG submission 201815) | Saline water microbial communities from Ace Lake, Antarctica - #232 | ecosystem: Environmental > Aquatic > Non-marine Saline and Alkaline > Saline | place: Antarctica: Ace Lake... | reverse complement strand
CACTAGCTTTTACATGTTGACGACAAATGGTAATGTGACCCCAATGTTTTAAACTACTATTAAATACGTATTTCCAGCTCATTGTTTTTAATTTAAAAGTGTTGCAAGCTTATTAAGATAGGTTCTAAAATCTTCATAGAATTGTTCTTCAGTTCTAAGATCATGATCTTCATTCAATAGCATTTTAAGGATGCTTGCTTCTTTACTATTTTTTCTCGAATCTTCACGTAAAAGACTATCTGCTTGATGTAAATCAATAGTAAATCTTTCTGCACGGCATTCGAAAGATAAGTAAACACAAGTTACATCTAATGAATACACATCTCCAAGTTTAAATCTACCACCACTAGGAGCTTCCCAAGTTATTTTCTTTGGTATGATTCTAATTGATCTCCTAACACCTGTTTCGAAGCAGTACAATGTTTCTTCAGGTATAGGCAATTCAATATTATGTTTTAATACCCTTTCGTATTCATACTTTTGAACTTTCATAGTTTTTAATTTAAAAGTGTAAATAATCCTGTCCATATTATTATGGATGTACTACCAACAATTATAATAATCGATAATTTATTTCTATTAATATAATTCATAGTTTTTAATTAAAAATGTAAACATAAACTCTAACATCTACAAAGATTAAATTAATAATCTTTTCAATCTTATCCCAGTTACCTCCTGCTAACCCAGAACCAATCTTAGGCATATGAATAGAAGCTTGCATAAGTTTAGCTTTATCATATACGGTCTTGAGAGTTAATTTTAATGCATCGTAATCGATTGGTGGATTATTTCTACCAGTTTTACTAATGACGTTATTCTGGGCTATCATATTAGCTACCATAATATTCCTTTCTACTTGAACGAACATTGTCGATCCCAGTTCTAAAATACTCTCATTAGCAATCGTCCTATAAATGTTTTCAGGTTCTGACCAACGTTTAGATACGGCAATAACAAATCCTGCACCCCAAGCTCCTACGTTATTACAAACGTGAGGGATGATCATTGGTTTACCTTCATGTAAATCGTATGGGTTTGTTGCGTCTCCTTTTAAGTATGTTATCATAATTTTATTTTTTATAAATATAGTGAAAAGATTGTTATTATTATAACGATAGTGGATAAATTTTTAATAATGATTCATTGGACTACTATCATTAGATAAGTCTGGGAAACAATCTCCAACAGTACCATTCTCATCTATCTTATTATCCATCTGGCAGAATCTAATCTCAGAAACTCTATTAACGATTTCTCCCTTCTCATTTCTTATATCTATTCCATCAATCTCATCGATATAGAATGGGAATAAATCGATTGCATCACCAGTATCTAAGTCTGTTGTTTCCATAACAACTAAATCGTCATCACTAAAATGGGATAATATTTCTCTTAAATCTCCTAGGGTCATAACATTTCTACTTGACATAATAATAGGTTTAAAGTTTACAAATTTTAATTAAGAAAGGTTGTTCTCTCCTGCCTCATGACAAGCATTTGAGAACAACCTATTCAAGTCAAACAATTATTTTGAGATGTCAATCATTCTATTTTCGATCATCTTTTGAAGTTCAGCAAAACTACGTTCTTCAACCTGAACATTCTTAGCAGTTGGGATTGGTAGTTCTTCTTTCTGTACAGCTTCGATCATTTTCTCCAACTCTTTCACTTCAATGTCTTTATAGTCATTTTCGTAATATGGTTGCTCAATGATGTTAATCTTACCATTAACTCTTTCAGCCATTGCAAATGGAAAGTATTCAGTTACTCTCATTTTAGACTTGTCATAGTTAGGTACTGCAACTACATTAGCAGGATTAACCAAACAAACTAAAATCTTAGATGCGGGATTAGCATAGCTTTCAACATAAGATGTTGCACCTACATGTAAGCCATATGAACATTCCTGTGCAGGATTACCATCACATTCACTTCTACTCTTAGTTACTGTAGAACCTAACGTAATATCCATCTCTCTGGTGTACATGTCAGTATAGACAGTCTTATCGAACAAAGTAGCTTCATCACTACCAATAGCATCGAACAATTCACCTAAGTTACCTTCAATTCTTTCAGACTTAGCTTCATCCCACTTATCAGAAGTTCTTTTCTTAGTGATATGTAATCCATCTTTATCAGTATAGACAACATATCTTTTAGCAGACGTATTCCAATCCTTAACAACCTTATGGTACATTGCTGAAACAAACTCTTCTAATTTAGAAGTCTCATGTGTTTTAGCATTGTTTTCTTTAAGGTAAACAGCCTTATACACAAGCATATAGCCATTGTCAGTAAGAACGAAGTCATGTTTAGAGATAAATTCGAATAATGTATTTCTGATAGTTTTATCGGGATTGATCATTAACAACTTCCAGAAGTTAATAATTGGGTCTAAAGGATATTCATTCTCATGGTATTCCTTCATAACATTTAATAGACCTCTAGGAATCGGAGTGTTAAAACCTGCGATAAATGCGTTACCAGTTTCAGGGTCAGTTTCCAGACCACAAAGATAAGCTATTCTTAGTCTTTCATTAATTAGACTTAGTAGATCGTCATAATTTTCATCTGTAGGGTTTGCACGAATTTCTAGAATTCGTTTATACAAATCTTTAGCTTCTTTTGGTGTACTACAACTTTTCTTATGAAGTTTACCGTTAACTGAAACATTGACTGTGTTTCCTACTTTAATTGCTTGAATTGTTCTCATTACTTTATGCTTTAATAATTTATATTTTTTTCTCTACACAAATATACGTAAAACTATTGAATTACCAAAATTTCACTTCTTTATTTTTAAATTATTTACATCAACACCAAACTTTTCTGCTATCTCATCTAGAGTTAACTCAATTTGTTTAGGTCTGTTATCTATAATCGTACCTTTTGAATTTTCATAATAAATCTTGTTATTATCTAGATCAAATTCTTGTTTAAACCAAAAATCATCTGAGTTTTCATAATAAATTTCATTATTATCTAGATCAAATTCTCGTTTATACCAATAACCTTCTGAGTTTTCATAATAAATTTCATTATTATCTAGATCAAATTCTCGTTTAAACCAAAAACCATTGGAATTTTCAAAATAAACTAAGTTACCATCTACTCTTATTTCAAATGGAAATTTCTTAATTAATAGTTGTTGCGTTATAGTTTTCATTATTTCTTTATTTTTAATAATTTATATTCTCTCTATACAAATATACGTAAAACTATTGGATTATTAAAATTTCATTAGCTTTTTTAATATTTCTATTTCAAGTTCTCTATCACTTACACTACTTCTATGTATTCTCTCAATGTCAATAGATAGATAATCTAGTGTACGTTTGTTTTTAGCTTGTATTTCCTTTATCTTATCAATCCTAACCTGTAGTTTAGCTACGTCTTTATCTACCTTAATATTGGTTATGTTGGCTAATTCCTTAAATGTATGAAAGTTAGGGAAGTTACTAAAGTTAATTTCACCAATACCTGCTTTTAATTTAAAAGCATCTACTCTCATAGTGATTAATTTCATTCTCCTAAAGGTTAACGTGTCAATTAGCTGTACATTCTCATGCTTATAGAATTTATCTATACCATCATAAGAATTAAAGATTTTCTCATGGGTTAGATAACTTTCCAATTGGTCAAACTTTCTTCTTAAGAATATAGGTGTTATATCTTCAATTGGAAAAGCATTGTCTAAGGCTTTCATATATTTCAAATTAGTCTTAGCAACTTTAAGAAAAAGAATTTGAGATTTATTATTCTTTTTAGTATTTCTATCATTACCATACCTATAACTTTCACTTATTGTACCACTATAACTTTCACTTATTGTACCACTATAACTAATACTTTGCAAAGTTACTTTAGGAAATAGATTATTGAATATTTGTATTAGAGTTTTAAATTCATATTCATTTTCACCCGTACAATAGAATATCCTACCGTTAAAATCTTCTAATGTTTTAAATTCTGTTTTATATCTACTATCGAAATAAGTACCTGTAAATGAATTAACACTAAAGTTTACACCTTCGAAACTAATTTTCTCTTTTTTATTTCTTCTCTCTTCTAAGAATTCTTCACTAACCTCAACATCATCATAGTCTTTTAAATTCTTTTCAAGTAGAACAAACATTTCATTTTGAAGTTCAATAATACTTTTACCAAAATCTGATAAGCCTATACGGTCAAAACCATATATTTCGTTACCCTGATCGTCTGTTTTCTTTTGATGGTTGAACAATGACTGATCTGTACAATTAAAAGCATTACAAAGTTCGTAAGTATCGTAATCGCCACTTAAAATTTCTTTATTGGTTATGATATGGTATTTAGTATATTCACTAGCTAAGAAACCTTGCTTAATTACCTTACGATTAAATTCGATTGGACAATAGAAAACATTATTATTATTAAGTATATTAATACCATTCGCAAGATTACCACCATATGCTCTCTTATTACCATAACTTTTTGTTTTAAAGAACAATTCTAATAGGACATTGAAGCTAGGAATTTTCATAAAGCTATACTTGAAGTTACTAAAGTCTAGCTTACTAAAGTTAATAATTTCACGTACATTGATCGAAGTATCAATTCCATCAAAATGATAATAGCCATATTTATCTTTTAATTTAAAATAGTCCTCTAAGGTTTTAATATTATCATACTTAGATTTAACAATACCTGCCATTTCTTCTACTACTTCATCTAACTTAGTTTTAAGTAGTTCAATTGTACTTTCGCTATAGTCAATACTTTCTCTAGATACTGTAGGATTAATATCTCCAACATCTAATCTTATTGCAAATGGTAGTCTAAAGTCAGATGATCTTAAACCTAAAGCTGAATAGTTAATAGGATAAGCAACCCTACCTAAACATAAATGTATGTTCTGATCTAAATTAGTACCTCTAAAGAGAAAAGTTTTAGCTTTAACTATCTTATACTCATTTGCAAGTTTATTATAGTCAGTATTAAAACCTTCAAATACTAGATTTTCAAAGTAATATAGTTGTTTAGTGATTTCATTCCTAAACTTGTCTAAGTCTTTTTCTAAGATAGGTATTCTAACTTCAGTACCGTTATGGTCAGTAGTTTCTTCTTCATGGAGTAGAGAAACAATTGGAGTTTCTTCTCCTTCATAGATCATATAGAAATACTTAATATTATCATATGTTGTAATAACATAAAAGCTATTATCATATTCATTGTCACCTAAGCCTGTAGAACGTTTATAAGCTAGTGGAGTTTTGCCTCCGATGCCGAATCCACCTATTTGAGTATTGTCTATTCTCTTAGTACTTTCGAAGTATACACTATATATATTTTCAATTCTATCTTTAGACATACCCATACCATAATCTATAAAAGATATATAGTGTGTTTCAGTATTATCATCTACAAAATGTTTTAGTAATACTGGTGAATCTACTTTAGCTTCAACATGGCTATCAAAGCAATTAGATGTGATTTCACGTACTATAGTACCAATAGGGTTACTATATACATTTTTGGTAAACATTTGAAATACCATGCTTTGTGCGTTCTCTGACAAGCGCATTTTCTTTGTTGCAGTTGTACTTTCAATTTCCTGACTACCTAATTGTTTTAGATTAATTTCCATGATTTAAATATTATGTTTGACTTTTAACTATGCAAATATATGTATAATACTTTACTCTACAAAATTTATTTACTGATTTCTTTTTAAATTAAGAAAAGTTATGTTTTAACTTTAGCAACTATTTTAAATTAAAAACATTATCAGTTGTCATAATATATTTCAATGCTTTAAAATAGTAATGTCTTAGTTTGGCATTACTATTAGCATAACCAACATTTATAAAAGTATGTGCTATGCCCCAAGCTCTACGTCTAATATCTTTCTTTAGTTTCTTATCCATATTTACTTATACGTAATTTAAATGAAAAGGTTACACTTGAACATTGTTTATAATCATTCTGAATAACTAGACTATAGGGCAGGAGTGGATTACTGCACCCAAGAGTTACCCTGCCTATTTACTTATACGTAATTTTAAAAAAAAGGTTACAAAAAAAGCCTGTAATTTCTTACAAGCCCTTTAAGATGAAAAAAGAAAACAAATGTCTTATGTTCTTTGATTATTGAATTTCTTTCTGATTAACCAGAGTTCATCTTCGGTTACAAGATCAGGATCACCTGTAATCTTATTCTTAGGATCAATGGTCTGATTATAATAGTTCATTGCAGGTAAGAGATCGTTACATTCTTTAGGATAGTCAGGATGATCAGTGTAACCATCACTTTTAAATAATAAACCTAAAGTTCTGTTAGCTGCAATTAGACAGGCGAACACTAGGATATCATAATCATTCCTATTGGTCTTAGTGAATTCAAATCCAAGATAGTCAGGTGTTAAGAACAAATCTTCACAATAAGTATCAAGATCATAATCACCGTTGATAGTAACTCCATCAACTCCAAATCCTGCCTGACCTTTACCTCCACTACCTTTAACTGAAATATCTGATGGTAGGTTCTTATATAATGTTTTACATTGCTCGACAAACCTATTCCATTTCGTCTTAGACGCTTTATTCTTTAGATTGTAATAATGTGTGTAGCCCATGATTTATTCTTTTATAACGTTAATAATTTGATCTTCGTAACACCAATGTTCGTTGTCCATATCATACACAACATTACCGTTTTTCTCACCTTCACCGACAATAGTAGCGATGTATGTTCCAGATCGTCCTCTTACTTTTACTTTTTGACCTTCTTCGTACATGATTTAATTTTTTATGTTTAACTTATATTTACTTATACGTTAGAAAAAGAAAAAGGTTACACTTTCCTAACTTCAATTTCAGACCATCTACTACCAAATGTAATATAGTCTTTAATATCTTCTAATCGTTTACGTAATTCTTCTGTATATACTTTTGATATTGCATCATAGTAGATAAGTTCTTCTATGGTATCTTCTAAGTTTAAATTAGAAAGATTACCATACTTACTAGGTCTACCATCTGAGTATAATCGAACATTGTATTTCATAGCTTATGTTTTATATTTACTTATACGTTAGAAAAATGAAAAGGTTACACTTTCATGCAACCTTTTTATGTACAATGATTATCTACAATCTCCTTCAAACATCATCATAGGTTCTTCAAAGTCACCAGACCATATTGTGAATAATTGCCATCTTTGAACATTGTCGCTAATCATCTCATTAGCTTGTTTTAAATTAAAAACTTGATTGTCTTTAGCATGCAAAGGATGAAATTCTGTTTTGACAGGTGGTTCATCTAATACATGAATGACCTGATACCCAATGACATGCTTATCTATATCCATGTCATCAGTAAACACATCTCCATGTTTACCACAATCATTACAATAGTTATCTTGTTTGGGATCATCTATAAAATATTCTACTTCTTCTTTAGCGTTAGGATTAACCCAAGCCTTGAATTGAATATTATCACTTGCACAATTAGCACATAGAAATACAGATTTTAATCCAGCTTCTGGTTCAGGTATTGGAGGTGGTGTATATGTTGGTTTAGGTACAATGTGCTCAACACCATCTTTATCAATACACCATTCAGTTTCAATACCATCAGGATCTTCAGCATCTAAATCGAAAACAAACATCTCATCCATTCCCATTTCATCAACTGCAAAGTCCTGTATATTATCTAACAATGATAAAATACTGTTCAGCGCATTCTTCTGATCATCTTTAAGGATAAGCCAATTAAATATGTTGATGATCACGGTCTTCTGTTCTCTTAACAAACCATAATCAATTGTCTTTAGTACATTATATGCATTTGCATGTAATCCACCATTAACATTCTCTACCCACTTTGTAAAGGCTTGAAGTACATCAATAACATTCCAATCCTGATCTTGATCAATCTGTTCATAACAGTACTGTACAATCTCTGGGAAGTTTTCTGGGGTTTCCATTCCCATTCTATTTAACAAACCCATCAATAGTATTCTAACACGTTTGATATTGTCTTCTTTAGTTTTAGTTTTCATGGTTTTTATTTACTTATACGTTATTTATTGATAAAGGTTACAATACTATACCTAATATTGTCAAGTTTTTATTTAAGATTTTCATCTCACCACTTGTACAATACTTTTCTTTTATCTCACTAAGATGCTTATTTAATTTAAACTTAGGTACATTCTCTAACGGCATGTTAAAATTAATATAACCATATGCATTTTTGTTTCCAAATACAATTGAAGTTTTACATAGCTTATCGATTTTCTTTTGCCGTTTCATCTCTTCATGCTTCTCCAGTATTTCTTCAAAAAATACATCTCTAGTAACTTCCAAGGTATGAACATTGTCGCCAATCTTAAATGTTCTAGGTTTTAAATTAGAAATGTGTTCATCTACTAATTTAATATTAAAGGCAATCACCTCATTAGCCATTGTATCTTTGCCGTGATGTTCATAATAATTATAACAACCACCATTACCTTCGTCTATTAAATGTAAACACTTCTTGTTGTTGATATAGATATCTAGATTAACACCAGTACCTTCCATACCTTCATGGTACTTAACATTCTTTAATTCTATCTTTGGAGTTTTCATAGTTTTTAAATTAAAACAATTAATATTGTTGAGATGAATAGCATAAACCAAAAAGCAGGTACTAACCAAGTGTTTGGGTGAACAATAGAGTCTCTACCCTTAATTGCACTACTAATCTGCATAGCTATTGTAGCTAAACTTTCTACGAAGGTAGCAATAAAACAACCTCCAAAGATTGAAGATAGTACTGTGAAAATAATTTCTAATGTTGTCATAATTCTAGTTTTTATTTGTCTTATCTTTATTTACTTATACGTTAGAAAAAGAAAAAGGTTACACTTTCATGCAACCCTTTTCAATTAAAGTCAAACATTAACAAACAACAATTTCTTTTTCTCTAATAACAAACTTACTTGCCAATACCTTTTCTTGTGCCTGTTTATCAGCTATGTTTTTGAACCTTAAACCTACAATAACACCACTACCATCATTTGGTCTGTAGTCTGTTAAATCACCATCTACAACCTTATAACCATAAAATTTTTCAGGTAGTGGCTTATTCTTTTTAGTATCAAATACTACAGCTACATTGTAATTATCTTCTAAAGCAAAAACAGATTCTACCCAATTTCTACCAGTATAAGATAATGTTAAATGATAGTTTGAAGGTAGATTGTTAAACTTATCACCATTTTTTGTGTAGTCATAAAATTGAACATCATTAAAAATCTCAAAGATGTTTTTACCACCATAATAGATATGAGTCCAATCTATATCAGAAGTACCGTTTAAACGAACGGCAAAATAAAAATCAGATTTTTCAGCTAATTCTTTTTGTGCCTGAATTTCAGCAATTAGCCATGCCATAAAGTAATCCTGATTTTCGTAAAATAATTTAGTCTTAACAATCCTAGCATTGTTAATAGTATTCCTACCTGATGCAATTTCCATCTTATTGCGACCTGATGAAGCTAAACAACCTAATCTACATTCAGGTGTAGAATGAGAACAAACATTATAACCACTTGTATTTGCAGGTGCAAGATACAAGATATAAGTATTCACTTTGGAAACTTTTTTACTTTTCAAAATCTTTGCAGATGTGTTAATACCACCTAAATAAGATACTCCAATTTCTTTAACTGCTTGTGACCTGTTTACGAATTTCATAATAATAATTTAAATGTTAAACTCTAATTACTTATACGGTAAAGATATGAAAAGGTTACACTTTATCCTAACTATTTTACTGTTAGTTTATTAACAGTGATTATGGTTTTAAATTAGAAAGTTCTTACTCCTGCGATACATATTCCATCTTAATTGGAAATGAGATGCTAAGTTACCTAAACTAATAAACATGATTAAACCATCAAGAATAGTTAATAGTCCTGATATTGCATTACCTAGTTTATGCTTAAACCCGATTTTAGGAATTTCAATTAGTTTCATCTGTTTTTAATTTAAATTGGTCATATTTTTCATGGAACAGTCCTAAGAAATAACCAATATAGAAATTTAAAATTTCCTTATTGCTCTTTTCCCATTTACAATTAAAATTTTCCATTAAGGTTCTTGTCGATAATAAATGATCTGTAGTCTTACAACTCTTTAAGGTTTTAATTAAAAACTTAAAGTCTGTTATTATATTATTAGTCATCTCTTTTTAATTTAAAATATAATTCTATTACTATACCAGATAATATATAAGTAATGCAACCAAGCATTATAACATAGAAACAAATACCTGATACAATATCAATAGCATTATAAGTATCTAAAGGTTTATCAAAACCTCTTATAGGTGTGTACAATGCCAGAGCAATACTTAGTACAATGAACAATATATATATTTTCTTTAACATAACTAATCAATTTTAATTAAAATGTCAAGTAAGTCTTCCATAGTACATTCAGCATATAAAGAATAGTGATAACCATTACGATCTAAAAATGTTAGTCTTTCATCATAAAATGTCAATTCCATATAGTCAAATACATTAACCTTAATAACTTTAGTTAATACATGATCAGACTCAACACCATTCTTTTCAATTTCTTTTATTAAAGCAGACTTTACTTGTAGCTCCAATACTTCAAACTTCTCCTTTAACTTAACATATTTATCTTTCATGATTGTTTGTTTTAATTACACTTCAAAGATAATTAAACTTTTGGATAAACCATAACTTATTTACTGTTAGTTTATTAACAACCTAATAATTCTATCAGACCTTCTTCATTCAATGGGTCTTGAATAAATATCTGACCTTCTTCAGGAAGTACTTGAACAATGTATGAAGAATCAATAGCGAACATTCCACCACCATCATGTTTAAAGATTGAGATATCAACATCTCCTTTACTATCTGGATCAAATACTGTTATTTCTTCTACAAATTTAGCTTTTAACATAATAGTTTTTATTATTTATATTTACTTATACGTATTATAATTGAAAAGGTTACAGTTAATCATTCTTATCTTGCCAATCTTTATAAGTTAATGGTAAGGTCTTCTTAATTGTTTGTGAATTGTAATTAAAAACAAATACATGTCCATGACTTACACACCAGAAGTTCTCTTCTTTCTCTTGACTATGTGTTTTAAGGGTTTCAATAAATCTAACTCTTCTTAATTCATTAAATGACATACCATAAACATACCCATAAACGTCACACTTCTCTAAGACATTATCAATTAGAACTTCCATTGCTTGGTTCTTCCATAAGTTACGATAAACATCCATAATATTATTGTTTAGTTATATTTACTTATACGTTTTTAAATAGAAAAGGTTACACTATTCAGGAAATAGTTCGAAAGTACCATCAGCTTTATTTATCTTTAACACACCTACCTTAGATTTATCATCATCGTATTTGTTTTCGATAAAGACAAACTCTTTAGAGTTCATTCTTGAACCTGAAGATGATTTACAATACATTTCATTAGTTTCAATATTATAATAACCCTTATCATTGCTATAAACCTGACCACCTGTAAGGTATATATGATCATACCTACCTAAAACTTGTTTCTCATTACCATTCATATCAATAATACACCATTGACTACCTAAATGTCTATTGCTTTTAGGTTTATCATCTCCACAAGCTTTCATTATCTTATGTTCATAATGATCTTCAATATATTTAAGTATGAGATAATAATCCTTACCATCGTCAAGACTATCCATACCACCTAATCTATATATAGTATCTGATAACTTCTTACCATCAAGATATAAATTGCAATAGTTATCTCTAACATTAACGTTCCACTTCTTAATATAAGAATCTTTGAATACTATAGGTTTTAATTCTAATCGTTGTGGTTTCTTTTTAGCATCAAGATCACCACTACTCATCGCAAAAGCTAAGAGTTTATAAGCATCAGCAAAACCTTTCATTAATTCGTCATTTGTATATTCTTCCATGATTGTTTTATTTACTTATACGTTTTTAAATAGAAAAGGTTACACTTCTTCCTCTAAAAATTCCTTACCAACAAGTTCACAAAGTTTTACCTGATCGGTATAAAATAAACGAATAGCATTTAATATTGATATGGCTACATTACCATCTTCATCTACTTCATCAAAATGCCAATAACATACATCAATGGGTTTTTGATCATCACCTTTATCAATAAAAATATCTAATGATTCTCCATCAATAACCATTTTTAAATCCTTAACTTTCTTCATGATTTTTAATTTAAATTAACAACCTATTAATTCTACACTACCATCTTCATTTAATGGGTCTTGAATGTAAATTTCACCTTCTTCAGGAAGTACCTGAACAATGTATGATGAGTCTAATGCGAACATTCCACCACTATCATGTTTGAATATTGATAACTCTACTTCTCCTTTAGTATTTGGGTCAATGACCATAATTTCTTCCACGTACTTAGCTTTCATAGTTTTTAATTATATTAATTATCTCTGTCATCTTGTTTTAGTTTATTTCTATCGTATTTCTTCTTAGAATCAATTTTCTGTTCTTTCATCTTACTTCTTATGATCTGAGCAACATGCCTTTCATTCAAACCATCAATAGTATTTACTTTTTTCTTTGCCATGACTTACTCTTTATATATACTTATACGAACATTGTTTAAAAAGGTTACACAAATATAGTAATTTTTATTATATTTGTACATGGATAAGCTAACAATATTTGTGAATAGATTAAAAGCAATAGGAATTGAATTAGAACTAGTTTTAAATTATCCTTGGGTTTATCTATATAAAGTTAATGGTCAGTACATTGTAGAAAAACAAGACTCTGATCATGGATTTACTATTGGATATTTACCAATAAGACCTGATCAGAGTTTTAAATTTAAAGAGCTGGACAATACCTTTAAGGTTATTCGAAAGTATCTTTAATCTTAGCTTCCATCATTATTTCAACATTCTCTAGGAAACCATTGTTTAATTCTGCTCCTACCTCATGTTTACAATCTTCAATGGTTTCAAGTACAATACCACTATAATAACCAGTTTCACCAATAGTGTATGTGAAAGGAATGTTAATTCTTACTTCTTGTCCGTGTTGTAGTTTTAGGTCTTCCATGATAGTTATGTTTTATTTACTTATACGTTTTTAAATTAAAAAGGTTACCTCAAACTTAAAGGAATCTTAAATCGTTGTTCATCAGTTTCAGCTATTTTATAATTTACCCACCAAGGTAATTCAATTTCATTAATACACCATTTGTACATTAGATTAAACAGTTCTTGTTTGTTGGCATCTTTTGTATCACACCATGCCATAAACTTCCAAGTATGATCTTTATATCCGAAGAAAAAAGCATTGATACGTTTGCCTGTGCTTGTATACACATTATTTAATGCTTGTTCTTTAAAATCTTTCTTAGTCATGATTTTATATATTAAATTAATTTTTCGGGAACTCCCGCTGCTTCCAACAATTCAACATCATTAATATCAATATATTTTGCTAAGTATTGTAGTTCGGATAATTCTCCATAGCTAATACACTCTAGTCTTAATTCACCTCTTAAATATTCTAACCTGTCTTTAATTTCTTTCTTTGTCATGATCTTAATTGTTTGTTATATTTACTTATACGAACATTGTCTGAAAAGGTTACAGTTTTACTCAACTATTGACCAACCAGTTAACCATTTCTGATATATTGACCAGAATTCATCATGATAGCCACCATGATTACAACCTTCTTCAGTCCATATAGAACCATCTTTAATATAGGCAAACTCTTCTTTACCATAATATTCATGTCTGATCTTATGACCTTCTAACATTGCTAAATATGCTTGTGCCTTATTCATGGTACATTGTTTTTAATTAAAATCTTGTGTTCTTACTCTCTCCTTATAACTATTTATTGAATCAATCCCACCCAAAGGTAATAATGGTATTGTATTTGGATATTCTAAAATATTACATGTGATCATATTAACACTAGTACCATATGTTTTATCAGTAGGATTTTCCCATTCACCATCAACTAAAACAAACACACTTTTTTTATCGTATGTTGAAATTATCCAAGGATTTTCAGTTACAATGCTCTTAACATATGGTCGATAACATACATTATCTATGAACCTATTACCAGATTCAGGATAAAGAATTATTTCATCGTTTTTACTTAAACGAACAAGATCATAAAATTTCTCAATATCTTTATCATTGCCTTGGACATATACATAGCAGCAAGCTTCAGTTTTAATATTCATGGTACATTGTTTTATTTGTTTATGTAAAGATACACTAATTATCTATATAACCATAGCACCAGTACATTGTTTTTCTTCTTACATCAATATAACGTCTGAAAGATCTAACAACACTATCTAAACCAATAAACCTATTACCATTAGTACAATGCTTCATAGCACATACAATCTTAGAATACCTTACTCTATAGTCATCAAAGATATTTGATAGTGATTCTTGACCTAATTCTATTAACTCTTCGGTAATGAACATTGTTTTAAATTTAAAAGGTTATATTATTAATCACAATAAATACATTTATAAATCGAACCGTTACTAATATTCCAATTATCGTATATAAATGATATGGTACGATCTTCACTATTTGCTTTACAAACAATAAAATGTTCACCAATTAATTCCTCACCATATTCATAAAAACTAAAATCATTATCTTGACAAAACTTTTCAATAGTATCAAAATCTTTTATATTTCCTATTTCCATAATATAATTATTTGTTTATGTAAAGATAGTAAAAGATTGCACATTGTATGCAATTCCTTACTATTGTTTTTAATTTAAATTAGTTTGAAGCTAAACATATTATCAGCCATACCATGTTCAATTCTAGCATATTTATTCATACCGCCAGTATAATCCCTATAATCCTTAACAGTTCGGTACATTAGTTTATTCATGCATGAATCAGGATTATTTTTCAATCCATACTCCATACCACGTACATCAGGAAGTGAGAAGTAATACCTTGAAACTCCAACAGTATAAAACCCTGAAACATAAAAATGACCACGACTGAAAACAATGTCGGTAGCTCCAATAGTAAGCAATTCCTTTTTGAATTCACGTTTGAAGGTAGTATAGAATTTTTTGAACTGTTCAGTTAATCCTGAAGAAGATTCAAAACCTAAAATTAATAATTTAATAGTATTTTTCATAATGTTATGTTTGTTATATTTACTTATACGTATTTAAATTAAAAAGGTTACAAAAAAACGACTTAAAATTAATTAAGTCGTTTTAAATATAGTAAATTGATGTCAAACAAACAAACTATACATGTCCTCCTGCTTTTATCTTATTATAAACCTCTTCCAATGTCATTGAGAAAGGCTCAAAGCTAGTATCTCTTTCAATTTTTAGACCAAATGGTAACCTCAAGCTTGTAAGCTCATTCATGCTAACAGTACCCATTTCAGCCATTTCAGGATCACCAAGATTAACAAAACCCCAATAAATATCTTCATCCTCTTTCTCATAAAGATACCAAGTTTCTGCACCACAAGGATTAAAAAGTTTCATGATAATCTTAATCTGGCTCATTTCCATTTGTGACGTATCACCTTGCTTTTCAAATGCTTTCTCAATTGGTTTTGTTTTTGTAATGATTTTCATTGTGTTTGTTTTGATTAATTAATTACACTTCAAAGATACGAATTAAATCTAACCTACCAAATTATAACACAACTATTTTTAATTAAAAATCATTATATTGAATGAGTCTAGATAGCCAGACTATAGGGCAGGAGTGGATTACTGCTCCCAAGTCTTACCCTGCCATATCTCTATAACAAAGATACGAAAAGTTTTTCTTCTACCAAATTATAATAGAACTATTTTAAATTAAAAAGGTTACACTAATCTTCCAAATTATTATAATATTCCTTTAAACCTCCAACACCACACACAACATGTTTATCTTGATTCTCATACGATAAATCACAACAAAGAACTACATCGCCTTTACAATTTAGATAAACTACGTCACTATTAAATTCCTCTTTCGTTTCAACTTTACGTACTTTTAATTCAACCCCATATTCTGATCTACCTTGATTTATTAAACTCATATCATTATTATAATTCCAACCTTCTTCATTATATTTACGACTTACAAATGTTAAACCGTCTAACAGTTCAGTATTATATGAACCCTCACACTGATGATAATAATCATTTGAAACATCAACATGACACATTTCCTTATCATCAGAATAAGAATATAATTTTAAACAGATTAAAACAAATTCTTCTTTCATAACTAAACCATTGGTAGCGATATAGAATCCACCTAGAGAAATATTTCTACGTTTTAACTCACTTAAAATGTATTCAATCATTGGAACGTTCAAACTAGGTTCACCACCTGTTAACGTCAGTTCACTAATATTAGTTACTTGATCTAACAAGGAATCAATATAAACACTATCAATGTCACGATTTTCTATATCACCCCGTAAACAGTGATTACAAAACATGTTACATCTTCTTGTTAATTCAATTACTAAATTTGCAATTTCCATGACGTTTCTTATTGATTATATTTACTTATACGTATTTAAATTAAAAAGGTTACACATAACGTTCTAAAAATCTAACACAAACATCCCATATCATTAATATGTTGGACTGCTCACATCTTTCATAGTAAGACCCAACAGAACTACCATTTTCTAATTCTATCATAGCATCACCAGTAATATTGATATTGAAATTACTAACCTTTTCAATTCCTGCAATCTTCTCAACCACCTCCATCAACATAACTATATCAGTATGGTATTTTAAATTCTTTCTTAAATATTTTAGCTTAGTACCTCTATTACAAATAGCTAGATAATACCAACCAACTTCTAAACCTGTTTTAATGGTCTGAGATATACCATAAGTATTTTTTAATTTAACCTTTCCAGCAATCAACATGTCTTGATAATATTCAAAGGTAAGTGCTTCTATAAGATCATCCCTATGTACATAACCATCAATATTTGGTATTTGATCAGTACCTTTACTACTATGTAGCATAATATTTTTACCTACATACTCATACCCCATAAAATCAACAATCACTTTATTACCCTTTACAATATCTTTCATGATCTTAGTTTATATTTAGTTTATACCTGTTATACGTTTATAATCTAAAAAGGTTACAAATAATGCAACATATCGTATTTTTGATATAAATTAAATTTTAGTTCATCATGGAAAAATCTAACTGCTTTACTGAATGATGGCAAACCTAAACCTTTATACATATCATCAGCATCTAAAGCAAATTTAATATCTGTTGTCCATATAACATTTTCTTTCGTTGTATCCTTATGAATGAAATATTTAGTATCGTGCCAGATTTTATATGCTTTCATGATATTTGTTGATTATTGTTTGACATAACAAAGATAAGAAACCTTTTTGATTTACCAAAACCTAATACAACTATTTTAAATTAAAAACTATGTTATGCAAACATAAGCTTAAACCAAGCCATTGGGTGATTCTCTTCAATCCATTTTAAAGCAATGGGTTTAACGCTTAACATCAAAACACTATAGATAGCATCTGGATATGCATCTGAATCATCCTCAAAATTAATACTATAGTTCCCTACTATATCATTTAATTCTGGTATGGCTAAATCAATAACTTTTTCAGCTTGTGAATCAAACATGCCCATACGAACTAACATGCTTTCTAATTTCTTTCTAATTGTCATGATCTTAATTGTTGTTTATATTTAGTTATACGTATTTAAATCAAAAAGGTTACAAAAAAGGGCAACTATTTCTAGTTACCCCTCTCTATGATAAAAGTAAATAAATCTTTTAATCTTCATCCAATTCGTATAACTCTTTAGTTTTTTCAATAGCACTCAACAAGTTACGCAGATTGTGTTCACTCAATGTAAGATATTCATAGCCTTCTGTTCGAAGAACAACGGAATTATCATTATTGAATTCGCAACTAATAGGATCAAGTTCCTCATCAATAATTACCAACCTAAAGGGTTCGTCTTCAACTCTTGTAATTTTCCCATTATTTGGAAATGTCGCATCTAAATAAGTTTGTAGATTACGTTCTGGATTTGAATTTTCTTTACACATGATCTTATTCTTTATTGGTTTATATATTTACTTATACGTATTTAAATTAAAAAGGTTACAAACATAACAAAAAAATGAGACTCCATCTTATAGAATCTCATTTCTTAACATAAAGTAGCATGCATGTGTAGTAACTAACTTTAATTTTTCTTATTATATTTTATTACTACTGAATGCCTATTTTAGTTAGTTTATCTTAGGTTCGCATCTGAACATTGTGCAGACAGACTACAAAGATAATATTATTTGTTTACTTCAACATTCACACCATTTTCATGTTGAAGTAAACAAATAATATAATCAGCAGTTTGTTCAATATCATCTTCATCAATATAGAATCCTGCTATTGTACCACCATTAGTAGCTATCTTTACTTGACCATCTGCATGTACTCTAAGCTCTTTAATAGGTATACCATACAATGTGCTATTACTATACTTATTCAATGTCTTAATCTCAATAGTTTTCAAATTTGCTCTTTGCTCTTTAAGATACTCAATAAAGACATCAATACTTTTCTTATTCAAATCCATTTGACTTGTATTATTACCCTTCCCATCAAAAAATTTAACACTTGAAGGAAATTCTAATACTTGAGTTGATGTCGCTAACTTATTTAATTGATCTGTATAATAACACATAATGTTTGTTTTTTAGTTTCTTATATTTACTTATACGTATTTAAATTAAAAATATTACACTTTATATGTAATCCTTTACACTTTGTTCTATCCTATCCAATTGTCTTTTAATCTGATCTAATTTAAGTTCCATACTAGTGATAGCGTTTAGCGTTACCTTATCATCAGTTTTACCCTTACCATGCAATAAACGATATAAATTTAAAAGTTCACCATTATCATTTAATTTACCCCACATACAACTAGTATGTAAATCCTTAACATCATTAAAAACTCCAAAATATATTTCTTTATACTTTTCGCTTAATTCTGCTCTGGTAAGACCTGAATGTAAAGAATCAAAATGTTTCATAGTGTTATTGTATTGTTTATATTTACTTATACGTATTTAAATTAAAAATGTTTCAAAGATAGTGTATTACTTTGCACTATATTTAGTTTATATGCTTATAATCTGAAAACATTATAAAGATAGTGCATTAGTTTGCACTATCCCGAACATTGTACTTTTATATTTTATCCTTCAAATACCCATCCACAGACAATTCACTTCTAAGACCCTTTAGATAATCAATAAAGACTTCAATACTTTCGCTATTCAAATCCATAAAATGTGTTGTACAATTCTCACCATCAGTGAATTTAATTTTCGTTGGATAATCAGACCTTTTATTAAGCTTTGCTAATTGATTCGTATAATATTCTTTATCAGTCATAATATTGTTCTTTATTACTTATACGTTTTTAATTTAAAAATGTTTCAGGATAGGACAATATAATTATTCTACCCTGAACATTGTATTTATTAAAATGCTGGAAACAGTTTTGTCGAAGCAAAAATTATGATAATCAATGCAATAACTGTAGGCACTGCAAAATAAATGAAAATATAACTAACTTCCCAAATCGCATGTAAAATGTTTTTAACTTTTTTCATAATATTGTTTTTTAATGTTTGACATTTATTACTTATACGTTTTTAAATTAAAAATGTTTCAGGGTAGGACTAAATAATGTCCTACCCTGAACATTGTATTAGTCCATATTTCCATCGTCATACCTCGCATTCAACATTGGATATACAGCATTAACATACTCTAATACTGGCTTCAATGCTTTGTAATTAGCTATGTTACCTTGGAATGGTGCACGTACAATACATACCCTAGATGGATATTTTTTTCTCGGTTCAATGACTCTAATATAAATACCTCCACCAAAAACACATGTACCTTCATCTTGTACATTAGTATCTTGTTTTGTATTCGCAACATCACTAATAACATTTAATTCCTCTCTTAGACTTTCAGTTAAGACTAAATAATTCTTATCAAATGCATTCCTTGTTTTGTGATCTACCCCCGAATCTAAAATTCTCATAATACTTTAATGTTTGACATTTATTACTTATACGTATTCAAATTAAAAATGTTTCAGAGTAGGACATTATCTTTGCCCTACCCTGAACATTGTACTCTTACAATCCCATATCAGCATCAGAATATGAATTACTTTCCACGTCATACTCATCACTTAACATCTCTTCGAATTCGTCATAAGACAAGAATTCATCAGGTTTAATGATCTCTAAAGTACCACCAGCAACACAACCTAAACTTTTATCTACAATAGTACTTTCTGCACCATCATCCAACATTGTGCGAATATCATTAGCACATTTATATATTGAATCTTCTAAGCTACAAACTAATAAAACTAATGTATTTCTAACAATTGCGATCTCTAAATTACTCATGTTCATAATATTGTTTTTTAATGTTTGACCTTTTATTACTTATACGTATTCAAATTAAAAATGTTTCAAAGATAGGACATTATCTAGCCCTATCTTTGAACATTGTACTTTTAGCTTAATTCAGTCTGCAATTTAACCCTTGACCTGTTAATATTCGTCTTAACACTACTCAAAGACATAGATAAGTCATTAGCAATCTCATTGTAGGTGCGCTCACGTAAAAAATATTGAATAGCTACTTTTCTATTGGTTACACTTAAACCTCTAAAAGCTTGAGCAATTCTAGTTCTATTTTCAGATTCAACTATTAACATATCAGCGTCTAATCTAGTCGAAGTACAAAAACTATCTTTACTAGTATTGAAATTATCTTGACCGTTATCAGTTATAAACTGACTAAGATAACTAGTCTTATTACTATCCCGCATTTCTGCCGTTTTTGCCCTGTGGTAATCAATTATCAGATTATTAGCAATATTAACTAACCATGTGTAAATAGCTGATTTTTCACTATCAAAATTAGCATTGTTAGCCTTGATAAAAACATCATCAGTAAGCTCTTCAGCTATACTTTTATTCCTGATCTTAAAATAAACATAATTGAATATATTACCTTTATTTTCCTTATAAATCTTATTAAAGTTTTCCATAACATTAATTTATTTGTTTGACAATTCGAAGTAAGGAATAATAAACGTAAATACCAAAACTATTTTTAATTAAAATTTGTTTACGTCTGTAACTTGTTGGTAATGAATACGAACCGTTTCTAATTAAAAAATAAATAGCTTATTTATATTGTTTCTTAATAATATTATGCCCATATTTGTACTGTCAATAACGACAAACAAAAATATTTATCATGACAACAGCAACCAAGGGAATCAAAAAAGTTACACTAATCGAATTAGCAGCTATTTTAATGAGTACAAAAATCATTAAAGGTATGGCAAGTACTGCAAAAATTATTCAGTTAACCGAGCCGAAATGCACTAAAAAAGATAGGATAACCAAAGAACCTAATCTAGCAAGTATTAAAAAATTTAGTATAGTTAATATCCTTTTGAATACAGAGTACCAAAAAGGCGTTGAAAATCAGTTAGAACGTGAAAATAAAGATACTGATGAATACCAAAAAGGTAGAAATACAATGCCAATCGAATTCGGTGAAAATAATATTATCATTGGAACGTATAAAGGACAATTTGTATTGCAATACAGACCAAATACAGGGTCAAAACCACGTTCAAAATATATTCTTGACGGCAAACTAAAAAACAAAAATCAAATGCCTGACGTATTGCCAAAGGTACAGCAAGCAGAAAACCAAGGTACTGATAAAGAAATTCTTTGGAGAAAATTGTACCTTAAAAACGTGAAAAAATTAAGTTTCAACGGTCAAATTTATAAGGTAGTCGAATAAGACTACCAACAAATCAAAACCCTATTTAGAATTAATCTAAATAGGGTTTTTTTATATCCACATCTGTTAATTAAATAACACTAGCGTTATAAAAGTAACAGTAAATATGTTTGGTATATCCAATAACTTATTCAATACTATTTTAAGACTGTTTAAGCCACTCAATTCTATCTGATATGTTCGTACCTTTATAAATAATTAGGTTAGTCACACTAAGATAAACAGCACCCAGTGACCATATCCCCCCCGTAGTCCCCCCCTCCAGACCCCCCTATATGGGGCGGGGGTGCAACATGCAGAATTTTT
>Ga0307928_10000896_pt1 | contig 22328 bp, 18 predicted proteins | sample AceLakmetagen232_FD_201815 | JGI IMG/M metagenome (GOLD analysis project Ga0307928, IMG submission 201815) | Saline water microbial communities from Ace Lake, Antarctica - #232 | ecosystem: Environmental > Aquatic > Non-marine Saline and Alkaline > Saline | place: Antarctica: Ace Lake... | reverse complement strand
TGTGAGGATACGGTTGTCTACAATAACTTGATTGTCAATGACGCTGTTGGCGGAATCTGCTTTCGTGAGGCCCGGAATTGTGCAGCGTATAACAACACCGTATGTACGACGAATGGACAGTATGGGATAGCGGTGTTTGGAAACGGGGAGGACGGCAGTGGCCGGAGATTTCCCTCCGAGAACATTGCACTGAAGAATAATATCGTTGCCGAGTCTGGCACGCGGGGCATTGTATATGTTGCTGGAGGATCAGAGGTAGGATTTGTCTGCGACAACAATCTGTATTGGAGGGAAGATGGCAATCAACGCTTTGTTTACGGGGCTACTCCTCACACCGACGGGCGTATTACAGTAGACCTGGACGGCTTTCGCAGCCACTTCGGAATCGATGCCAATTCACTATGGGCCGACCCGGAGTTCATTAACGTTGCCAATACTGATTATCACTTAGCTGTAACTTCCCCCGCCATTGACGCGGGCACCTACGAACTTGGCGTGCCGTCGGATGATTTCGACGGTCAGTTAAGACAGTCACCGCCAGACATAGGAGCTTACGAGGGAGGTGAAGAACCAATGGCCGAATATCGCTGGCTACCAGCCAGCGCAGAGGTAACTGTTAATGAGGCCAGTCCTGACACTGGGGTTGCTCGCTTTGTATTGACCAGTAAGCAATATCCTTGCGGAGCACAACTGGTAGACGAGGCGGGGCATCCTGTGATTGGTCGCACGGTTGTCATAAACGGCGAGGAAATAATTAGTGACGACGACGGGTTTGCGATTGTAACCAAACCAGCCGGAACCTATGCGGTGACGCCGCTGGTCTGAGTGCGATCCGGCGTGGCCTGGGGCGCTGATAACCTGTCCTCGGGCCGCGCCTTGACTTTTCTTGATGGGATAAAAACCCCCGCAGTTTGCGGGGGTTTTTCATTGCTTTATTCAGTTTCAACCAGGTTTCAAATGTTTTCAATGTCAACGGCTTGACGCCAAACAGATATTTTGTTAAACTAAACCTGAATTTAGATGATTGCCTACTGTGAAGATAGATTATTGGTTCCGCTGGATACTGACCAGTATGTGATTCCTGACCATTGGTTCAGGATGTATGGTCATGTGTTGCTCCCCGCCAAGTGGAATGCCAGTTCGTGGGGCAGGCTATCTAAGAAAGACAAGCGTTTTGTTTATCTAAATTTATCATCATACAAGGTTTGGTTCCGCAATATTTTCTTACCATTTGAAAGTCTTCGTGAGAGGGGGCTTTCTTCCACTGAGTTGGACATGATTTATCCGGCGAAACCTGTCAGTCCTGATATAGTTGATTTTGATTCATTGACTGGACTACCCCCGTTTATAAACAATTATTGTGATACTCTTGAGAAGCATACTCCATTAGGATTTATAATATCTGAAAACAAGCCCGAACATAGTAATGTTTGGAGCGTTCTTTGGGTTCTGCCGACTGGATGTTTTAAGAGTACAGTCACAGGAAAGGGGTTTCCACTTTACCGAATTGGTTGTGACCCAACTGTTTCTATTTTGATAGCGGTTGAGGCTGCGGGATTGGGGGATCGGTTTATAAATGCTATCAAGTCTCATATTATCCAAAATGAACGGTTTCGTTGGCTGCATGGTGACCTCCACGCCGATGATAGTACAGGGACTTGGCAAGCTGGGTGCATTGTTGTTGACAGGCCGATTGATAGAGATTCATCCAGTGTTGAGATTGTTGGATACCGTGGGTCTGTTCAGGGGGAGCGTTTTGATATTGTGGTTGCTGACGATGTTATTAGTGCAGAAAATAGCAGGACACAAGAAAGTCGTTTGCGAATGAAGAACTGGCTTGATGGGGGTGAGTTTCAAGGCAGACTTAACCCTGAGAGGCGTATGAGACTTGTTGTGGGGACATTTCAGCATTATGGGGATTATTATCATACTAAGAAGGGGGAGGCTGAGGAGAAGGGGGTATGGGCCTACCATGAGGAGGATATGATACAGGGGGGTACTTGGCCCCCTAAGCGAATAGACCCAGACCAGCCCGATCATATGGACAATATCAGAATACCAGAAGACCTGGTAACTATATGGCCGCAGGAATGGACAGCGGAGAAGTTGGTTCCCGATTGGCTAAACAATAAAACTACATTTGCCCAAACTAGGCAAAACATTCTTATTGACCCAGAAGAGCAGTGGTTTCCTGTTCAGTTACTTGAGGCAGTAAAAGCGGATGGGGCAGGATATTTAGATTCAAAAAAATATAAACCACTGTTGTCTCGCTGGCCGATTTCTATTGGGATACCCCCCGAGGGTTCCGGCCTATATAATCTTTATAGTGAGATGGGGTTCAATATAGATAGGTTTGATCGGATTATCACGGTTGACCTCGCATCTACGGAGTCTCAGTGGTCGGATTATACAGTATTTCAGCTTTGGGCGTTAGACCGGGATAGTCAAATACGGATAATACTTAACCAACTTCGGAGAAAGACCGCTGACCCTGGTAAATTGGGGGGGCTACTCCGCGATTGGGTTTCTGCTTACCACCCTAGTAAACTAATTGTTGAGGCTAATGCTGTTGAGAAATTATTTGCTAGGGGTCTTTCCAAGGTTATAGGCTTTCCTGTTACGATTAAGCCCTTGGATAAGCGGAAAACAGAGATGATATTAAATGTTCGTGATCTTATCCAGTCCAATCTGCTTTGGGTGCCTTGGGCAGATGATAATTATAGAACGCAATATGTTTTTGCATCGTTTATTGATGAACTCAACGAATATCCGTTTGGTGTCCATGATGATACAGTGGCGGCAGCGGCTCATGCGTTGGATGAGATGCGTATTCCATCGGGAGTGAGTAGAGCAACAATAATAAAAGGCAAGTCTCCCAGAGAGCTAGCAGGAGTTGATATTGAAGTGGGGGATAATACTGGAAGACGGGGTGTTACAGTAGTTAGTGCATCGGCATCGTCTTCTCCACCAAAAGAAATTTCTGGGTTGGATTTGGAAAATCCTGCTGTGTTAAAGCAAGTCAAGGAAATTGTTAATAGTGGATTGTTGGTGGAGAATGATGAGAAATCGGGTAAGACCGGATCAGGTAATGGCCCAAAGCAAGGTAAGGGACATCCAGCGAGGAAATACGCCAAAAAGAATTAGGGATGTGAATAGATATGTCGGATAATACTGAGATTGAAGATTTTCGTAGCGAACAGATAGAATCCAAGCACGGCAATGTCGATGCCCATATTTATAAGTTCTCTTCTGATACACCTCGCGGCCAAGCAATATCAATGGTGAGCAAGGCGGAGGGTATAGCATCTGGTTCTACCCAGATAGGAAAGGAGCAGCAGAGGACTGTTGATGCTTATGACCGTTATGGGGCAGTGTCTACTCCGCCTGTGGACCCAAATACTTATGTTACCCTTGCTGACGAACCCACCATTCATGCTTGCATTGAAGCCAAGGTTGTAAATATCTGTCAGCAAGGATATAAGATTAGGCCTCGTTGGGAGCTTGCTGTATTAGACCAATCCCTTGCGCCGATGGCGGACTTGTATGGGACCGACTCCAGTTCTGTCAAAGACACCAAGGACATACAGAATCAATTGGAAAAGGCTGAGAAGTTTTTGTCTTTGGGGATGCCAGATTACCCATTTCCTGATATGCTTGCTTCTATGTGGAGAGATTTAGAGACTATAGGTCAGGGGTTTATTGAACTCTCACGGGACACTGATGGTAATATAGATGGTATGTATCCCTGCAAGGCTGTTACTATCCGCCATCTGAAAGATGGTTCAGGGTATCTACAGCTTCGTGGAGGCGAGCGGAGGTTCTATACGAAATATACTGCTGATGGTAAGTCCAGGCCAAAAGCTGTAAAGGTGCGGCGGGTGAAGCAAGTTCTAGGCAGCGGACGGGGAAATGATAGTTTGATAGATGTACCAGTTCGTTGGGGAACTACATCTGATGGGATTGATGCGAGTCTTTTTGGTAAGGCGATTGATAAAGAAAATGATGAGACTGCCGAGAAGGTAAATGAGCTACTTTCTATGATGAAGGGCACGGCGAAAGATACTGTATATGGTGAACCAGATACTCTTTCTGCTGTTTATGATTTGTTTGGCGCGAAGTATTCTGCACAGTTTAATGCAAATTACTTTGAGAATGCTACGGTTCCCCGCTTAGCTATTATTGTTCGTGGGGGGGAGCTGACATCTAAGGTAACAAAGTCAATTCAGCAGTGGATGAATGAGCAGAATCAAATTGATGCGCTGAACCAAGTTTTGATAATAGAGGTTCCTGGTACTGATGTTACGATTGAGAAGTGGGACCTTTCTGTTTCCCAATTGCAGGAATCAGGGTTTAATGAATTTCGTGTTCTTTGTGATGAGAGAATGATGAGGGCACATCGTGTACCGCCCAGTATTATTGCGTCTCTTATGGGCCTTAACAGGGCGGTTAGTCAAGAGGCAAATTGGCGGTTCCTGTCGAATGTGGTGCGCCCAGAGCAGCGAAGAATAGAGACGAGGATTAACTACATCTTTCGGGAAGACCTTGGGGTAGATGATGTAGTGATGGACCTTGCAGTGCCAGAACTCATATCCGAACTGGAGCGGGCACAGATACTTTCGACACTGATGGGAAGAGGTGTGCTTAGCATAAACGAGGTTCGTAGGTTCTATGGACGACCTCCAGTTGATGGTGGGGATGAACCGTTGCTCAATTCATTGGGCGTGGGATTTCTGCCAGTTAGCTTGGTCAAAAGAGTTGTTGAGATGAATGTTGGTGTTATGCCCGAGGATGACAAGGATGGTAAAGGCAAGCCGTCCCCCATTGTGTCTAGCCAAATGAAGACTCCTCCAAGCTCCGCACCAATTTTTCAGTTACCAAATACCAGTAAGGCATTATTCAATGCTCTGGCAGTTGGGCAATTACAGCCGGAAGAGCAACAGGAGATGGCGTTGATATTGGACGATTTCGGATTGAAGGATATGATAGGATTTATACCAGCAGCGGAGGATGATGGGGACGATGACGAGTAATAAATACGAAGCAGCCTAATCGTCAATATTGTATAAGATTTTAATAAAGATGGGATTTGGTTTTGTCAACGGCTTGACAATATCTTTAGTATTAAAGTACAATATCGCGTGATGACATAGCCAGAGGATAATCTTACTCTAGCAAGAGAAGATGATAAGGGCGGTAACATATAATACTATAAATACCGTTCCAATCGCCGCCCTTCCTCTGGCCCGCGAATTACTGATACCGGTGCTCTTTAATTGATGAACACAGTATTTCAGGTGCGGTGATGGTGTGTGCCATATGACAGCGTGTCACAACTTCCCGATGTATTTAAGAACTACAGCCCAGAGCAACGTAAGTATGCCCTTCGCGTTCTAAATGGGATGTTGCGTGAAAATCCCGATATGGACGAGGGCATAGCCATCGCTACTACACATAGAATGGTGAAGGAAAAGTTTAACTTGGAGCGTGTTGAAATGACAGGAACATTTTCATTTGTCGCTTCGATTGAAAAGGCCAGTGTAGACGCAGATGACCAACTCAATTTTGTAGGCCAGGCATCGTCTTCAGTGATTGACAAGACCGGCGACAGGGTTACTGAGCAGGCAATTCAGTCTATGAGGAATACCGGAATTATCCCTCTGGTTACAGCGGGTAGTCACCAAGAAGGTGAAGTTAGTATTGTTTCTCGCATCGGGTGGTGTCGACCTGAAATAACTGATGATGACCTTAGTGTTTTCCGAATAGCGGGCCAGTTGAAGAAATCCCACCCATTTGCTCAGACAGTCTACGAGGATTTATTGGATGATGAAAGGCGAAAGACAATGAAGCTCTCCATTTCGGGGAGATTGCCGGAGGGAGCAGTCAAGCGGAGCTACGATGCACAGACTGGCCGTGCAGTAAGTGAGATAAACGAGGTTGAGCTACAGCATGTATTGCTCTGCTCGTCTAATTCAGCACTCAATCAGGATACTTGGATTAGTCCGTCTGGAGCAGAGAAGGGTATGAGTGATTGGACTGGAATGATCTTTAAGGCAGCTGAGACAATGGGCAGACAACCTGAGGGTCAAGGGCTTGGCCCAGGTAGTGTCTGTGTTTGCCCTGAATGTGGCAATGAGCAAAAGCATGAGACAGGTGCTCCCTGTTACGAATTGGAATGCTCTAAATGTGGAGCTAAGATGGCTAGGCCGGAAACGGACAAGGCTGATGTTGCAGAGGAGAAGGCGGAAGAGGGAGCTGAAGCTATGCTAGAAAGTGAAGATGTGGAAAAGGGTAGTTTCGACGAATCGGATGAAGTGAACGAAGGAGGTGTACCAGTAATGGATGAGAATCAAGTTAGTAAAGCTAGGCAGGGTCTTGCCGAGACCCTACTGACAAGTCTACGCGGTCTTCTGGGCATTAGCACTGAGGATGAAGTAGTAGACGAGAATGTTGAACGGGCTGATGCTGAGGAGAATGTTGAAGTTGCTAAGGTCGAGGATGAGCCAAACATTGTTGATGTTCTTGCTTCGTTAGTTGAGAAGATTGACTCGTTGGGCAAGAGACTCGATAGTGTAGAGAAGTCCGAAGATGAGGATAAATCCGATAAGGCCGATAAATCCGAGGCCAGTGAGGAGTCTGTGGAAGAGGCTAAGGGTAAGAGCGAGGATGAGATTAAGGAGCCTGTTGAGAAGTCTGATGCCAAAGACGAACAGGCCGAGACAGCGGAAGATTCTGACCTTGGACGCATCGGGGAGAGTCTGGGGGAAATTTTCAAGCAACTCACTAAGAACAAGGCAGACCAGGAAGAGCAGGAAGTGCGGATGAATTCCTTGTCTAATTCCGTTGCTTCCCTTGCGAAGGCGGGGGGAGTTTCAACTCAAGTTCCTCAGGGAACTGAATCTGGGGGCAATGGTGATTCTGGTGATGTAGCGCATATATTGACACGACATATAAAGTCTGTTTCATCTTAAGAAAGGAAGGAGGTTTGTAAAATGGCTAGTCAGATAATGACCGCACAACAGTACATAAATAAGTCAGTTACTAGCACCACCGCAGATACGGATTATCTTCATCTGCATGGGGAGCAGCTCAGCAGTTTTATTGATTTAACTGTTGATACTTCAGTTATGCTGAAGGATGCTACCCACTTGGTACTAACCGCACCTAACATTGACTTGGCTAACATCGACATTCCCGATGGCCGAATGGCAATGGGATTGGATTACACTGAGGAAGTGAGTGATGATGACCAGGTGACACCCACGTTTGGGGGGCGCAATCTTAACCCCCAGACTGCCGATCTCCGCTATGACTTCGAGGCTACTCATCTGCCCCGTTATAACATTGCGCGAGGGCAGTTGGCTGATGATGTGGATGTCGCCGTCCGTAAGTCAATGGCCAATAACTTTGAGGATATTGGTATCAACGCAGTAGTCGGTGGCACTAATCCCGATGATTATGCCACAGGCAATAGGACCACCATTGATGGATGGTCGACTAAAGCCAGTTCTGGTCATGTTGTTGATCACGCTGGTGGGTATATCAATCCTCAGGTCTTTAAGGACATGTGGAAGGAATTACCGGCCAAGTGGCGGTTTAATGCCGCTAAAAAGGGTGACTTCCGTTACTATGTCAGTGATCTATTGGCTATTGAATATCGTGATTACTTGGCAAGGCGCACAACCCCCCTTGGTGACCTATCAATGACCCAAGAGGGAGACTTGTCCTTTGCTGGCGTTCCGATTACTCCAGTACCCGCAATTCCAACTGATGTGTCTGGTGTGCTCACCCAGTCCGATTCGTCAAGTGAGTATACATTTATTCTGTTGGTTGAGCGCGGTAATATGGTAGTTGGATATGGCCCTGAGATGATTTTCCATCTTGGCCTACGTCAGTCTGACGGCAAGGTCCAATACTACTCTTGGTGGGGCGAATTTGATGTACAGTATCGCAACATTGATGCAGTAGTAGTGGCCCGTAATGTACTGCCGGAAGTTGACCCAGCCCTGTCAGTTGCGTACTAGCAGTTAATTACCTGAAATAATTAAAGAGAGGATGAACAGAAATGGCAAATGAAAATAAAAAGGGTGGATGGTTGTACATTCCGGTAACGGATTTCCACCCTCAAACTTTGTCGATACCTTCTGTATCTGAAAAGGTTTCAAGTCCTGGCTCGGATAAGGTCTTATATCGAATATATAGATTCGAGAAGGGCAAGGCCCAGCGTGTGACCACTGACGAGGATTTTGAGACCTTTCAGGGGATAATGACTAATGTACCTGGTCGCCCTAAGGCCAGACAGGTTGTTCAAGTTCCCATGTTTGAAACTGGGCGGCCTGATACTGATAAGCCTTTGGATTTGACCAGTCCTACTGTGTTGGCCCAACTTAAGGAAATGCTTGAGAACGGTCAACTGGGGGCGGGGAGGGATGAGTCCGAATCTGATATAGACGTTGACATAGGTAAGCCCAAACAGTCTGTTGGGATAACAACTGAAACGGTGGGGGCTGATGGGATGATAGATAGAAAGGACAAGTAATGGGATGAGTGTTTCTCTTACCCCATTTGGAGCCAGGTCCTACCATGTCGCCGCCGGTGGCCCGGTTTCCCAGCCCTATACTTTTACAGCGGGTGAATGGACTGAGGTGACCAATCCATCAGATTTGGCCTATCTTATGTCCAATGATAGCTGTATACTTAGGGAAAAGGAGCCACTTGGTAGTAAAATAGTTCTTTGTGATTGTAAAGGGTCGCAGGCCAGGGTTCGTTTTGATGACCCTGTGCTGAATCGTGAGTATTATGAGGAGTATGAACACGGGAAGCTCTATGATGTTCCTTTTTATATATTCAAAGTTCTTAAAAAGCGGGGGGGTTTCAGTGAGGTCCCGCTGATTGATGTAATAGCAGTCTATTCTGCAATGCCGACAACCCGCTTGAGTATGCGTATCTTGATAATTAGGACGGGGGGATTGGGTGATATATTTCTTTCGTTGCCTGCACTTTCAACATTGAAGCGAATATGCCCAGCTTGTGAGATTACTTACGCCTGTGCCCCACATAATAGGAGACTTCTTCTTAATAATCCAGCGGTAACGAGAGTGGTTGATTTGGACGGTGCTTACAATTATCGTCCTTATAACTACATCGTTGACTGGACTTATTCATCTGGTCGCACTGTTGAAAGCCACCCACAACAAGGTGAAATCCCCCGACCAGATTTATTTGGGGTTTTGGTAGGTATTGATAAGCTGGATGACTATCGGATGCCAGTTTTTGTGGGGGCAGAAAATGCGACCAAACTCCTACCAGACAAGCACCCGTTGGTCGCTGTTAGTGTTAAGGGAGCAAATTGGATGAGGATGATGTCGGCTGTGAAATTAAAGGGGATATTGGGAAAAATGGTGGATGATGGTATGACCCCCGTGTGTTTGCATTCCCAGCACGACACTACTTGGGATATGGCCGGTGTGGTCAACTTGACAGGCAAGACTGATACTGGAACGCTTATAGCTGTTATGGATGCTTGCGATGCTGTTTTGACCGGGGACACAGGCCCGACTCACTTGGCTAATGCCCTTGGCAAGCCTACACTTGCATTATACGGGCATGTGGATAGCAAGTTAAGGATTGTAGACCAGCCAAACTGTACAGTAATTCAGGGTAATAGATTTTGTGGCTGCCCGCCTTGTAATTCGCACCAATATAAAGTTTGTGCTCCGCCAGCACAATGTCTGGAGCAGATTCCCGACGAACTAATACTGGAGAAGTTGGGGGAGGTGTTGGAACTTGTCAACTACTAGGGCTGCTGATAATGAAGTTTCTGGATTGTCGGATGAGCGGTATTGTACTGTTAATGATGTTCTGACAGTTCTTCGGCGAGTGGCTGTGGATGCTGCCTATGAGACATTGGGGAGTTGGCTCAGCGGTACTGATCGTGATGAAACTATTCGGTTTCTTATTCCCGATGCCCGAATGTGGACTGATGGGAAGGCTGGGCACGATTTTGATTACCATGAGGCTGTTGATATAGCAGTAGATGGTAGCGGTTTGGATTGTCAGGACTTGAGCCAGTTCAATTTTGTTCCCCTACTTTCTGTTTCAGACCTCGTTATTACTGGCAGCGACGAAGATGCTGATGATTATAAGTATTACTCGGATGGTCGGATAAGGCCTGTTGAAACCCTCTCCACCATTAAGTACACTACTGGTCGTTCCAGCCCATTTTTCCTTTTGGGAACCCAAAATGTTGCTATGACCATAACGTGGGGCTATGAGACTCCTCCCTATGATATTCGTGTAGCTCAGGCGAGGAAAGTAGCAGCAGACATTCTGAGTCAGTTAAGCGCCGCTGACAGTGAGGATGGAATTGTTCCAGGTGGCACCACGAGCCTGAAGTACGAAGGCTTGAACATCAGACTAGGAAGCGAAGGCCAGTATGGTCCTCACATAAAGAGGTTGGAAGCGGCTGCGTTAGAGGCATGTTTGCGGTATCGGTTCCCTAAGACGCTCACTGCGGATGCTGGGCATGTCGGGTCATATGCTATGTCATCGAAAGTGATGTGGAGTTAGCGCAATGTCAAAGATTTGGATGAGATCAAATCCATACAGGTTATACTCCAACTCGCCAGACCAGCGGCATAACCTGTCGGTGGTATTGGACACATCTGATATTTATGGGGAAGATAAGATGGGACGGATATTTCCCGACGAAGAGTCGTTGATGATGGCTAATGAGGGACTTGTTGAGGTAACTGCTGAGTTTTGGGCAGAACCAAATGTGGATTTAGCTTTGGGATATTTTATGACCGTTAAAAAGCCTCGTGTTTTGGAGGGGGTGCGGGAAGCTGTTACTACTACTATTTCATCTGATGCTGTTATCGACGATACTGTTCTATCTGTTGTTACCGATACTGGGTTTGCTTCTGGCGATCAGATTTCTATAAAGTCAGGTGCGACTGTTCAGCTTTGCAAGATAAAGTCCGTGGATACTAATGAGTTGACCATCTATGGCATAAATGCACTTGAAAGTGACTTTGACGCAGGGTCGACTATATACGCTTGCAGATTTTATAGGATTATTGCACGGAGGACACCGTATGATGCCCTCGGTCCCTACCAGGTAGTTACGTTGAGAGAGATAATAGGCGTAGCGGGAATGTTGTAAAATGCGACCTACTTACACCATAAATCCATTTGAAGGAGCTAGAAATCTCTGCTTGGGCCGCGTTCTATTGAAGCAGAACGCTGCTATAAGTGACACTGAATTATGTGTTGGGGAAGAGTTTACAGGAGACGATGCTGGTTTGGGGATTGTGGGTACGTTTCTTTGGTATAATAACCCACTGGAAACTACCAGCAAGGCAATTATAGTCCAACCTAACGCAGTTGATGAGCCTAATAGCATCGAGCACCAAGAGACTATTACTATCAATACAAGCAAATTAGGCACGAAAGAATGGCATCTCTACGCTACAAGTGGGATAACTCACGCATATACGGTGGCTCGTGGGGCCTATGTAAGACTTTACACGCTGCCATCCTTGTGCAGTTCCTTGAAATTAGTCCAACAGGATTTCCTTGCTTTAGGCCCAACACAACCACAAGACAGGTGGTTTCCCGCCATTTGGGTATTCGGCGGGGTGGTGAATCGTGATGATTTGACTAATACTCAATGGATTGATACTTACAGTATTATTGTACGATACGCCCGTTTGATGGGTGATGGATATGACAGGCAGACTATTGTAGGTGAAATGGAGACATTGGCCACTTTGCTTGGGGAGGATTATACGTTGGGAGGTACTTGTTATGACTCTTATCTTAGTAGACCAATGCAACTAGTGCCAACGGCGGGGCGAGTGACGGGACCAGGCGCTGATCGAGAGGTGGCAACTGCTTTAGGTACACAGATTGATTGGGGAGATATTTATATAGAAGCGAAGAGGATTGCGATTACCGATAAGGCTGCAACACCAGCATAAGAAAGGAAGGAGGTAAAATATTATGGCTATGTTACTAACAGTTGGTCCTAGTTTAAGTAAACACGTTCGATTTGGTTTTGCTCTCCAGACCACTGAGGGGTCAGCTTCTGAAGATGCTGCTGATACCAACTGGCTCCCATTTAATGACACAGTTGATTTAGCGCGAATGGGCAATGCTGAGATTTACCAACAGGCGGATTATACTGATTATAACCACCTGATGTTTTCCAGTGGTCAGTGGTTTGAGGGGGGAGTTCCCGTTGCTTTGCAAGCAGTAGAGGCCAGTCTTGATGATTTGATTACTTGGATTACTGACCGCACCACAATGGGGTATAATCAAGGTATGTTCGCAACGGTGTTCCTTGTTGATGAATACCAAAGCCGTGAGATTATCGATGTGAAGGTGAGGGAAGCAACCATCACATTTACTAAAGGTGGGGTTGTTAAGTTCACTTTGGGGTTGGTTGGTAAGGAGCATGCAAGTTATAATGGGCCTGATGTTGATGTCACTACTGGCGGGCCGTATATCTACAAGGAGGCAACCGTTACAACGGACGTTGGTGGAATTGGGTCATTGTCTGCTGATTATGAGTTTGAGGAAATAGAAGTCCGTATTGATAATGTCCTTGAAGACCCCAGTGAGGGGATGCGTTTGGATGGTGGTTGGAATCCTCGGGTATTGTATAATCTCGGTGGGCCTGATGTGACTGGGCGATTTACCAGAGACATCCCCGAGGCGGGCGGCAGTGATTTCTTTACCAAGTGGCGGTCTCAGCTAGATGACACATTTGGTACGAGTTATGATGGTCAGATAAACATAGCTCTTCTTCGTGGCGGTATTACCCTTAATCTGCTAATGTCCCGTGTTCGTTGGATGGACCCTCGGAATGATTATCCTGGGGATAACCGCAGTAGGATCAAAGTTGAATCTGACTTTACTGCGTTGGGAAGCGATGACGGTGCGACTGCACCTATCACACTTACGACACCATAGTGATATTTAGAAATGAATGATGAATAATGGCAAGTCTGACAGAAGAACGTACTGTATTCACATTTACAACGACTGATATGAACTTGGTTTGTACGCTGCTCTGTTTTGATGGTATTTTCTTGAACGGGACGAAGGCACAGCCTTTGCCCGATAGTCTCCAGAAGCAGGGCAGGAGGCCTAGATGTACATTCACGATTGGGTCTCAGGAGAATGGACTGCTGCTTGAGAAGTTAAAGCAGCATAAGGACACAACTAATGGAGCAGATGTGCCCAGTAAAAGGTATGACGAAATTCGGAAATACATCGTTATACCGGCTATGAACGAAGCGCAGGCAAAGTTGAAAGACTAAGACGAATGAGTACAGAGAGTAAATAATAGATAATCAGAGAACAATAACAAAATCCGGTAGCAGAGGAGCTTGAAAATGGGAAAATTAACCGATAAGAGGAGAGCGGAAATTTTAGGGAAGTTAGCTTTGCGCTCCCAATTGGGTGACAGCGGGGTAATTCCGCTGACAGGCCCCCCGTCCAGTCGTCACCCCGAAGGTGAGGATATTGGGGATGAATTCTGGGTCGTCTTTAAGGAAGCCAATGCAGAGGAGCTTAGTAGTCTGGAGTCGCGCTTTATCCGAGAGCTTGTTCGTAATGAAGCTGATGACGATGGCAAAATCGAAATGGTAACAGAGCGACGCTATGACACATTTGGTATGCTGCGTGCTGTTGTGGAAGATGGGTTAATCAAGGACGCGGTATTTCCAAAGCTGAACGAGAAGGGCGAGATTGAGGTATTGAAGTGGCCTCGGAAGTCCTATGAGCAAAAGCAGTTACTCGTTCAGATTATGCCCGGTCTGCAAGGTATTCTGTTTAAGATGATAAATGACTTCTACTTCGGAGAAGATCAGGTAGAGGTTGAAGACGAAGAGGGTAATGCTGCAATAACCTCTGACCAGGATGCTGTGGTTAGTGAACTAAAAAACTAGCCGAGCGGGTGGGAAGGGCAGCGGTGTCTGATGCTGAGTATTCGGTGTTGGGGATAGTTGTCCAGAATGGGGCAGACGCAGAGCTAACGAAGAAGGAACCCGCTACTCTTATAAACGAGATTCAGGCCAAAGAAGATCCTCGGTTTCGCACTGAGGAAGGCCGACTTGATAAAGTAAAGTACCGCGAGTATCTTGCTCAGCACGGTCAGTTATTGAAAGAGACTGACCCAGAGATAGATGCGACATACCTTGAGCGGAGAATTGCGAACTTTCTTTATCACAGGGTCGAAGAAGCCGAGATATTTTACGAACTGCACCTCTCGCCGGATAACTTGCCTTGGAATAGAATAGCATATTGGCGCATGTCAATTTGGCAGGCGTACAGTGCAGGTAAGGCCAAAGCAATGAAGTCCAAGTATCGGCAATAGGTGGAGTTTTTTGCTATGCAGATTAGCATTCGGTGGGACAATCGAAGTTTACGATGGATAAACTCTCTGCCTCAGCAGTTTAATCGGGCATTTGGTGCTGAGGTGGCTCGTGGATTGGTTTCATCTGCAAATGCCACACTAGAGCAATCCAAGATGGATGCACCTATATTTGAAGGTAGTCTTCGGGAGGACCTGAGAGTATTTCCACTGACTGTACTTTCCAGAGACACATACCAAGTCCGTATAGGCGAAAGTGGGGCATTGTTGGTTAAAGGGGAGCCTGTTCAGAAGTATGATCCATTCAGCTATATTTGGGGAATGGAAGCTGGCGCAAAGCCTCACCGAGTATGGTTATATGGTAAAAGTCCCAATACAAAATGGAGGAAGAAGCTGCGTAGGTATGTTCGCCAGATAAGACCTGGACTTCCAGAGCCGACTGAGGCTGGCTATAAGCAGAGTCCTGATTATCTTCCATTTATCACTGTCGCTCCCGGCCCTCATTCATTTTTGCATAACAAGAATGATTACTTTGTTGATAAGTTTGTAGCACACCTTAAGAGAAACGCAGGCCACTATTGGTATAAAATGGCATGGTGATTTAGATGCCTGATGCAAGTGTAAATCTTGGGATGACTGTTACAGCTAATATTTCTCAGGCTATGCAGCAAATGAAGCGGCTTAGCAGTGGTGCTCGTGGCACTACGGGTAGTGCTGCTGGTGGTGGTGGTGGTGGAACCACACAGGAGAGTACTAGGCAGACTGGGGCATTGGATAGGCAACAACGGAGCTTGGCGGGTGTTGCGGCACGAACGGAGCATTTGCGCTTGGCTCGCCAAGCACTCATGGCAGGTACTCTTAAATCTACATTGACTGAACGAGCCAGGGAGATGATGCTGCAAAGATTATATGCGGCCCAGAACAAAGCGGTATCGTTGGAGCGAGACCGCCGGAATGCGGTAGAACTGGGTAATACCACAGAGGCTCGGTCTATTGGTGTTGGGGTTGCTCATCAGCGACAGTTGGTTGCGTATAGCCATGCTTTACTTAAGAATATTGATGCGCGAGCAGTGGCTGGGCAGAAGGAGGGTCAACTCCGTGTTACAGCCAAGCAACAAATGGATAAAGAATTTGCTGCAAAAGAACAGGCGGTTGTAAAGGAGGGGCAGCTTCGTATTAGAGCCAAGCAACAAATGGATGGGGAACTTGCTGCAAAAGAACAGGTAATGGTAAAGGAAGGCCAGCTCCGTATTAAAGCTAGGCAGGAAATGGTAAAGGATTTTGCTGCAAGAGAACAGGAAGTTGTAAAGGGAGGTCAGCTTCGTATTAGGGCTAGGCAAGAGATGGTAAAGGATTTTGCTACGAGGAAGCAGGTAATGGTGAAGGATGGTCAACTCCGTATTAAGGCTAGGCAGGAAATGGTAAAGGATTTTGCTGCGAGGAAGCAGGTAACGATAAAGGAAGCCCAGCTTCGTATTAAGGCTAGGCAAGAGATGGTAAAGGACTTTGCTGTAAGAGAACGAGCAGAGCGGAAGATGGTGGCATTGCATGCTCGTGCTATGGAAGAGTATGCCAAGGCAAGTAAGAAGATGAGTATTGCAGGAGTAGCACGTGGTGGATTGGCAATATTAGGAGGTATGGCGAAGGGTGCCAGAAATGTTGTTGTTGGGTTTATGCACATATATTGGGCAGGTCTGTCCATTATGTATGCTGTTCGTAATATTGTGCGCCCATTTACAGATTTGGTTCGTGGGATGGTTACAGGGTTTCAGCGAGTTCTGGGTTACGCCAAGCAGCTTATCGGCTCGTTGATAAATATATCTGCTGAGATTGAAATGTTGGAACTGCGGATGCGTGGGCTTTTTGGTGGTGCAGCAGGGTCTGGGATGATGAAATGGGCGATGGATACGGCAGTTGGGTTGAGATTTGTCTGGACAGATATTGCCAATGCTATGCTGAAGGTACAGGCTTTGGGGGTGGAGTTTCTTCCCAAGCTCGGCCCAGACGCTGTTGAGAGAGTTATGCCTGGAATAATGGATTTGGCGGCAATGTTTGGTCAGTCAGTTGAGGATGCAGGAGCCGCCGTAATGAAGGCCTCGACAGGGTTCTTTATGTCATTGCGTCGGACTTATGGCATAATGCCACAGCAAGTTGTTAATTACGGGGGTGTAGCAGGCCCAGGAGGGACTTTGGTAGGGAAGACACCAGAGCAACAAGCCCAGAACCTTGTAGCAATTCTCAATTTGATTCAGGCTCGTTATGGAGGGATGGCTAAGGCGACTAGCAATACCTATAAGGCCGTGGTGGATGATATGTCTGACCTTTGGGCTAGGTTTGGCAAGGAATTGAAGGATATTGGATTTCTCCGCCCGATAACTGACGCTCTGATAATGGTTAGAGATGCTATTATGAGAATAACAAGTACGGGCGAACGAGAGTTAAGCCCAATGGCTCAGAGGATTGCTGCCCAGTTCACGCAGTGGTCAAAACGACTACGGCCAGTTTTTATGTGGTTTGCAGAAAGAATAGAGCCAATGCTTTCTATAATTTCTGATTGGCTGGGTCGTATCGGCGATAAGTTTGATGTGTGGTATAAAAAGGTTGATGGTATCCAAGGCATAATGATGACAGTTATGGAGTTTATTATTGACCACGCTCCTGCTGCTATTGGTGTTTTTCGTACATATCTAAGTCTTATATTGACAATAGGTGGTGCAGTGTTGACAGTGCTCCAAGGTGCGGTGGAAGCTGCCCGTGAGGTTGCTTCCGCAATGGGGGATGTAGAGAAGACGGAAATGTTCGGGAGGGCAGCAGAAGCAGCAGAGAAAGCCAAAGATGCTATTGAGTCAATTGGTGAAAGGGTAGGAGGGCCGTTAAGGGCCATGGAGGAAAAGGTGGCGAAGGCGGGTGCATGGCGGAGGTATTATAGAGAGCACGAAGCTACTAGAGAGGAGGCGTTGGGAGCCGCTGGTCGTGTTATGCTCAGTTCAGGGGATGTTCAAGGCCCACCAGGTTATACATATGCGCCTGCTGGTATGCCATTAGGGGCAGGTGGGGCGGTGCTACCGACAACTGAAACACCATTGCAGCGGAGAAACAGAGAATCGTTGGAGGCGGCTAAGAAAGTAGGAGGTGTTCCTTCCCCCGAGGAAGACGCCGCTGAGAATACTGCGAAAGGTTTCTTCACTAGGATAGGATGTTTCTTCACTAGGATATGGGGTTTTGTTTCGGGCATTGGAAGGGCTATTGAGAACTTATGGAAAAGTTCTAATATATGGAAGGTGGTAATCACATATTTTTCCTTAACTCTTTTGTTCAAGTTGGTGTTGGCTAAACAGGCTATAACGGAAGGGATTATGGGGGTAATAAAATTTGCGGGGAGACTTAAAAAGCTGGTGCTATCAGCAAGCGACTTTGTTGGAAAGCTCGGTGGAAAGCTCAGGCCAATTTGGGATACTATTAAAGGATTCTTTACGGGTGGAGGGCCGCGAACGGGGTCAAGCGCTGTGGCTAAAGAAATGGCAGCGCGTGAATTAGCATCAAGGCAAGCAGTAGCAGGTTCGAGAGCTGCGGAAGTTATTGAGGGACTTGGCCCTCGGACTGGTGGAATATTAACAAGACTTCTTGGTCCTGAAATACTGTTAGCAGAAAGGCTGATGAGGGGTGCTATTGGCATTGGCCGAGATGTGGGAGTTGGTGTTGGGGCGAGAGAGGCTGAGAGACGGCAAGGCTATCCATTAACTCCTCACCAACGAAAAGCAATTGGTTGGGGTCCCGCTGTTCCTCCGATGCGGGTGCCCACGCTTGGGGAAAGAGTAGGTGCAACGGGAGGGGGAGTACCACCAAGCACGGATGTCTATTTCCATGTTTCTACCCCTCCAGGTCTTGACATTGAATATGGACAAGGCACCCATCCAGGTGGGGGCAAAGCTAGCCGCAGAGTTCAGCAATCGGGGTTGTATTAACTATGTCTCATAGAGTGAAACCAAAACTTTATGTAGCAATTACCCAACCAGGCACCCCTCTTATGGAGGGTGGGGGTAGTTTAACCCTTAATAGGCAAATTGTTCGCTATCCTGGTTGGGGTGGGCTGCACTTTCCTGGGGATATGGAACCTTGGTCGGTTAGTAGCAACTGGGACGATGCGGTATTTGATTGGGTCACGCTATATGCTAACAATAATGACCCATTCCCACCCAGCGGGGGAAAGCCTGTCTATTCGGGTAGTGGCATTGCTGCTTGGCAAGTACCTGCATTTGTTCGTCTCCAGACGGGTGATAAACACCATCCGATGATTGTTTATCCATTTCTTGATACTCGCGGCTGGACGACACAAGAGGCTTGGGGTAGTGGAGAGAAAGGCATAGCACAGTTTATAGATTTGAACTACTGGGATGTTGCAGCAGGCGATGGGGAGTATTGGATGGATTCTCCAGTAGGTAGCCCAGCCGCAGCCCAATTGAGTAACTGTAATGGGGACACACCCGATCTTGGTAATTTTACTGGTTTGAAATCTCGCTTTAACCTCCCTTACAACGCCCCATTTGCAATTGATTTGTGGCGGGGCCGGTTGCCCGATGAAGCTCCAGTTCAGCCCCATTCAACATATATTATATTTGGTACTAGTTCTTATGGTGGATTCGCGTTAGAAATACCATATAATGGTCCAGCGCATTTATGGTGGAAGGATTCGCAGTGGGTTACTGGAACAATTGAGCTGAAGCCAGCTAAAGGCAAAGGTGCCAATATTACTGTGGCTCCATTGACCGATGTTGGGCAGCAAATGGAAGCAAATGAGGACCCAGTACAAACACGTATTTGGATTATCCCCATAGACAGGGGCATACTGGTTGTAACTGGAAAGGACCCTGGAGGGACTGGTACATTATATCAATATCCCAATCGATTCCGCAGAACTGATTGGAGAAATTTAACTACTGCGGTGCCTGGGGTAAGAAAAGGACCCGTTTCTGTAACTCACAATGCTGGTCAGTTTATGTTTACATTTTGGCCAATCATGATGCCTGCCTATGCCAGCTATGTTTCTCCTGTGATATATTTACCTTACCCAGCAGGGGAAAATACTCAAGAATCTCAGATTCGTGCTTGTCGGCAACCCGTGGTTGATTTGGAAGAGGATAAGTATGTTATTCGTGCGGATTCCCCATCTGTTTGGATTGGTGGGCAAGAAGGGTCCCGTGTGCCTGTTGGTGCCTATGCGACTGAGTATAAAACAACAATGTCCACACATACATATACTGAGGAGTTGACTGCTGGGGGGCAAATTGGTAATAACCAAATGAACCCCTTGGCCGCTGGCACAGCTTTGACATTCCAGACCTGTCGTAGTCCATTAGTTTATTGGAATGATTATTGGCAGGACAGTGATTATTTTTTTCAGGCTCAGTCTGCACCCTATGTTTCTACCAAGGAGATTAGGATACAAAGCAGCAAGGGCCGAGCAGGTCGCAGTGGTGTGGTCAGTCTCGACAACCAGACAGGTGGTTGGAGCTACACTGCTCAGGATGGTAGGGTCAGGCGTGTGCGGGTTGTGGCGACTTGGACGAAAAGTGATGGGACAGAAGAAAATACCTGTATTATACACGATGGATTTATTGATGGGTTTCAGGGAGCCGAACATAGGGACATTGATTTGGATGCGAACATAGTTGAGGCCATCCAACGCGCTGGTACGGTAAATGTTACAGGTGATTCATTTGTTTTCGGAGGCCATCGGATAGAGAATGTGTTTGCTTGGATTTGCAATAAGTTGGGCATTTATTGGGGGAGTGAGATACTGAAGCCAGCTGATGGCAACGGAGGTATTCAATATTTTAACTTTGGCCCCCCCGACCAACCAGCTTGGCTCCCTCGTGATGGCAGGCCCTGGGTGGATGTGCTTAAAAACATTGCTACTTACGGAGGTAATGCTGGGCTGTTTATGCGAGGGGGGAGATTGTACAAGGGCTGCCCATATTGTGTGGATGCTGGTGGTATTCCAACAATGCGAAATGCCGTAGTTGGAACTACGGGGTTACATAAAAGACACTGGTGGGACCATCTTAGTAATGGTCCTGCGTCGCCTGGATGCCTTTGGGAGGATATAATTCGTACTGGTCATCCTCTTGGTGTTGATTATTGGCTGACGATGGCCGCAAATGACCGTAGCAAGTTGGTTGGATTGGTTGATGACGATGATGTTATGACCCACGAAATAGAGGATATTAGAGCACCAATGATGGAACTGGGGGATTATTACAACAGCATAGTGGTAAAGGGTGCAAAATATGCTGATGCAGACGAGCCAATAACATATCAATATACTGATTGGCATTCTGTTCAGGGGTCGACACCTTATTCTGGAAAGGGCTATCCTCTTGGGCGTCTGAAGCAACTGACATTGACCTACGATTGGGCCAACACAGATGCTATTGTAATTAGGATAGCCAAAGCACTTTATGCGCGTCATGCGTTTCGTCCAGAATATGCCAGAGTGAGGATTCCATTCACACCATCTGCGTGTAAGGGGAGGACATTTTATATTGCTGGGGGGAATGAACTGGGAGTGAACGGGAAAATATATCGTATAACTGATGTTCAGCACCAGCTTTCGGGGTCAAGTGGGCCTCGTAGCACTGAACTTACTGGATGGTGGGTTAAAACCTACTCTGTATAGGGAGATAGCTCGATGAGGATAGCATACGATTCAGATCAGGACATTGCACACGAAACTGACGCAATGAAGCTGGTTAATAAGTGGAATGCTTTGGGGGCACAGGCAGATGATGCTACTGCCGGTGCTGTGCAGACTTCGCAGGATATTGCTGGTCGAGCTAATATACACTATATGACCCACTACTATTATTCTGGTGGCGTAAAGTATATGACTATGGTTGCGTCTTATGATATGAGCAATTATGGAGAAGAATATTATGTGTGAGGTGAAAAACAATGGGTTCTGACAAATCTCCAATACTAGGATTATTTTGGGATAGAGGGTCAGCGACAGAAGGCAGTGGTGACCTCGTAGCTCCAGAGGATAACAATCGCCCCGCTCGTTACTTGGAGTATGCGGTGGCAAATATTTTGCTCAATCATCTGGTTGAGGATGGTATAATAAATCGCAGCCCTGATGTGCCCACCATTGATGAGAGCACTGCTAGAATTGCTACGCCTCCAGTTGACGACCCTATAATAGGTTTCTTATATGGTAGAGGCTTCATTATGGATAGTACGATGGAGCAGGACAGTACCGCCGATGGGGGTGCCACTACATATTTAGTGGATGCTGCACTGACTCAGGCTGATGATTACTGGAATGATGGTTTTGTGTTGTTCACGTCGGGTGTCAACGACGGTCAAGTAAGAGCGATTACCAACTTTGATAGCACTACAGGTAAGGCTACTTGGTCTGTTGCGACGCCCGTTACAGTCAGCAATGGCGATACGTTCACCATTACATTTTACTATATCCAAGACCTTACTAATAGCAATACCAATTTTGTATATGGGAGAGCATTAGGAAGGACTGCACGAGATGCTAGAATATCTTGGGTGGCCAATACAACAGGTGTATGCGCCACGGGTGATATATTAGTATGCATGGTAGCTCTGGATGGGTCTGGGAACGTTACAGCATCGGACAATGACCCCACCGATGCTGACCGTAATCTTTGGACTGGAGCAGGAGCAGTACATTGTATTGAGTTAAGTGGAAGCGTAGTTAACCTACCGGCTGCGGGACATGTGGACATTGAACGTTCTCACGCAGATTTAATTTTGTTAGGACCAATAGAATTGAGCACAACCGATGATGATTGCAGTGCGGAGGTACTAGATGGGTGGTCGGCGGGGGAGATCAAATTCCGTATTTCTAACGATGGGAGTTATGATGTAACTGTGGCGTATACCATATTACGCTATGGAAGGAAGAAAGTTTATCTATAATGAA
>Ga0307928_10000895_pt1 | contig 22343 bp, 18 predicted proteins | sample AceLakmetagen232_FD_201815 | JGI IMG/M metagenome (GOLD analysis project Ga0307928, IMG submission 201815) | Saline water microbial communities from Ace Lake, Antarctica - #232 | ecosystem: Environmental > Aquatic > Non-marine Saline and Alkaline > Saline | place: Antarctica: Ace Lake... | reverse complement strand
TCTGCCTGCTCACTGCCTTTACCGAGGGGTGCGTTCATACGACATTTGAAAAGACAGCCGAGGGGTTCAGCGTAAATCGTAGAGCTTTCCTTTATCCGTTTAAAACAGGCGGATTTGAGTTTGATCCTGCTACCGGATTAATCACGGTTTTGGATTACAACACCGATGGAGGAAACGATAATCTTAAAACCGCGATCGAGGCCGGTGTCAAGGCCGGTGTCAATGCGGCAAAGGCGGGGCTATGATATTCTTCCCTGACATGCCAAATTACAAATCAGTACCAGGCAACCCCGATCTAATCGAGCTTGAAGAGGATTACGCGGGGCCGGATATTGACGGCAAACGCACGATGGTTAAGAAAGGATTGAAAATGAATAAATCAATTCGCACATGGAGAAAACTGCTACCCCGGAAGGCGGCAACACACGACCCCTCTGATTTTTTGTCAATCTATCAGGAGGCTCCCGCGGGATCACCGGATAAGTTCGTAACAACAGGTCCGGTGACCTTTACGTGGCATACTCCCCCGAAGAAGTACCGCAGGATACCTTTAGGGAGATTTGCATTTCTCAGCCCGTTTGCGGAGGAGGCTGTTATTTTTTCGCATCGGATCAGCAAAGATAGACACTATTTTGAGTTGTACATCCCGGCCCCGTTTTATTTTTCAGTCAGTGCGGCCCCGGATTTCCCCTCCGCGGAGCCCGGGGCGTGCCTGCACGATATGCTGTACGCCGAATCCGAGCAGTTAGCGGACCTTTTAAGCTTGACAGTGAAGGAGGTACTAGGGTTCGCGAACTCCTGGTTCAAAGTTCAGCTAAACGCCTCCGAGTTCCCTCTGGCCAATCTATATTATGCTGCGGTGCGCCATTTCGGATACGTTTTCCACGTGATCGCGGGGTGGTTCGGAAATCTCGGGGCCTGGTTCGATAAATAACCGGGGGGCGCCCCGTATAATACGCTTGTCTTACCCTGTAATTTATGATATAACGTTCTTATCTTTTAGATGGATTGTATCTATCTAGGAGGGTATAACGTTAGACCATAATTCCTAGGAGGAAACTGCATGAAGAAAAACCCATTCACTATGTTCCTGACGCTTGCTACCATTGTCGGTCTCGCGTTCGGGGCCTACGCCGGGGATAACCCCAAGGCGTTTTCCGGTACGATCACCCTCACGAACACGGTCACTTCCGGCACAGACTCGTTTGACATATACGCTGCTGGCGTTGTGCAACGCGACATTGTCAAGGTCGAGATTGACCATCAGTCCGGATCTGGCACCGGCACGGTAACCGTGGCCCTGATCGGTCTCGGGGGTGTCGCGGAGACGGTTGACGCTTCCGGTGGGCTTGCGGAGGCCGAGGCGTATCTTAACTACCCTATCAACACTACTACTGTGTCCGATACGGCGTACGTGGTTACTACCACACCTACTGTGTACACAGTCCCACAATACGCGACGACCAACGCGGTCCTTATGTACACATCCACCCAGTGGGTTGGTACAACGGGTGGCACTGCTATCGTGGCTGGTATCGTAACTAATTACTACGACGGTCCGGATATCACATACATAGTGAATCTGGAGACTAACTACTACGATGTGGCGGCTACAGAGGCTGTTACAGAAACTCGGACTGTTGAACTAGGCAGATATTCGGGCAAGAAGCTTAGTGTGTCGGTGGCACAGCCTTCGCATTCGACTATAAATACGTATAAGTACACTATTTATACGGAATAATCAAGGCGTACACTCTATATGTATGCGCAATCCAAATAACACGTAGCCAGGGGGGCCACCTTTCCCCCCTGGCATTTTTTGCTAAAGGTATAAGTATTAAGGAGTAATTATGAAGAAAGTACTAGGTAGTTTGGGGTATTATACAGTGTTGACCGGTCTCTTCGGAGCCTCTTTTCTGGCGTGCATCGGTGGGTGTAAGGTCTTCCAGAGTTCTCTGGATGATATTGTCGTCAACCCTCCGGTCGGTATCATACAGAACCAGACTGCAGTCGTGGTCGGTCTTGATTTTGTAGACCCGGGAGCCTACGGCGGGTGGGACGGGAAGCTGGATAAGGCGGTTTCGGACGCTGTGTCCGAGGTTGCATTCCTCAGAGCCCGCGGGATACGCGATATTAAGCTTCTGACGAATGAGAAGGCTACTAAATTCTCTGTTTTACGGGCGTGCCTTGAACAAGGGGCCAAGCTTAGCGGCGGGGGAACTCTTCACCTTTACATAAGCGGGCACGGCGGGCAGGTTTTTGATATATCCGGAGACGAGGTTGATGGTCTGGATGAGACACTATGTCTCTATGACGGACAGTTCAATGACGATCTGGTCCGGGCGGCCCTGAGTAAACTTCCCAAAGACCGGAATGTACGTCTCGTCACGGATACCTGCAACTCAGGTACAAACTACAAAGGTCAGCACGACTACGTCCGGGCCCTTCAGGTACGGGCGGCACATCGGGATCTCGACATCGTATGCGGCCTTCTGCATTGGGGTGGTTGTGGGGATGGTGAGTCTTCCTACGAGGATGCCAACGGCGGTGTGTTCACCTCGGTACGACATTCTACCTATATAGAAGGTATTACATGGGGTGAGTGGGACACCGCTGTGTTAGCCGGGATGCCCCGTAATCAGCGGCCTATAATGAACCAGATGAACCGGGATTGTACGTGCCAGCTCGCGTATTGTCCTCCGGGGCTGGGTTGCGACGGTACCTGTGTTCCGGAATAAGGACTAGTACTATGAGAGTATATGTATTAATTTCAATTATGGCATGCGCCTTGTGCGGGTGTTATACTGTGCCCTCGAAAGGGGGTATTGCTCTTATTGACCTGGATTTCCGGACGGCGGAGCAGATCAGGGCGGCCCAAGAGCCCTTGATGGTACCCCAGGAAAAGGTTCTGCCCCTCAGTTTCTGGGCCGGGGCGTTTAAAATGCTTACGGAGCTTGAGTGTCGTCTCAGGCTCGGGGTGTATGAGTGGGATACCAATCCCGAACTATAATAAAAGGAGAGCTACATGACAGTTAAACCGCTGGGGACTAAGATCCTATTGCGAATTATGGAGGAGGAAGCCCCCTCTAAGGGTGGGATACTATTACCGAAGAGTACTCGTAAGGCGTACCGCGAGGCCATTGTCCAGGCAGTCGGACCTAGGTACAAAGGAGAACTTAAGCCGGGTAACACCGTGTTTCATGTCCCCTTTACCGGAGTTGAACGTATCATAAACCGGGAACAGTACATCTTCGTGAAAGAGTTTGAACTTTTAGGAGTGCTTAATTAAAGTATGCCGGATCTTTTTAACATAGGTGGTAAAACATGTGTTCAGTATTTCGGGTACGACTGGCACCCTAAAATGGACAGAACATTCGCGGCGCTTACTATCGCGAAGAAGTGGCGCCTGTTCACTGAGCGTGACGGCGTACCACCCGACGTCGACCCCGGGGACTGTTTGGAGGAAGGGTTGCATGACCTTTTCGGCGAAGAGCTTCTTCAGTCTCCGTGGACGGTAGAAATGATTCACGATTTTGCCCGGGAGGACGAATACGCGATGATAGGTTGCGGGGGTTGCGGTAAGTCCCACGTTATCGCGGCTTGCGGAATAGCGTATTGGATCGTAGACCCCTATGATACTGCGGTTATTATCGCGTCATCCACTAAGACGGATCTGGCGACCCGCGCCTGGTCTCCTACACTTAAACTGTTCACCCATTTAAAGAGCAACTCTAAAGGATGGGATATCCCGGGGCATATTTTGCAGGGGCAGTACGCGATTGTAAACGTACGGGATGAAGATCTCCCAGCGTCGATGTCCCCTCGGGCGGCTATCCAGGGACGTGCTATCGACGAGGGACGTATGCAGGGAACCCACGAACCGTGGCTTATGGTGGGGATTGATGAGTTGGGTCTGGTTAAAAATATCCCGGCACTTGAGACCCATCTGGCAAATCTACGTATTGGTACCCTGGGGTGTAAAATACTATTCGCCGCCAACCCTAAACCCCTCGATGACCCGACATCTAAGTTTTACATTCCCCCGAAAGGGGTGGATATAACCCCGGACACCGGGTCCTGGAGAGCACAGTCCGGGTTCTTTGTACGTCATTTCAACGGGTATAAATCCCCTGTGGTGCTCGACCCGTCTCTCAAAGCCGAGTTTCATTTCCTTATGTCCCAATCTGATATTGATAAGAACCTCGCAATGTGCGGCGGGGACCCGAACCACCCCCTGATGTGGAAGATGGTAGTCGGGTTTCCACGCAAAGTCGGAGGCGGCACCCCGTCCATCCTGGACCCGGTGGTCGCAATGAACAACGAAATATCCGCGGCCCTGCCAACACCTATGTCGGGGGAACGACGTTTTATAGGACGCGCTGCCGGTGTTGATCCTGCATGGTCCGAACAGGGGGATTCCGCGGTGTACGCCGGGGTGAAAGTCTACGAGCAGGACGGGAAACCAATACTTGACTTTTCCGGACAGGTGAGCCAGCTACCCCTTACGACTAAGAGCATCGATCCGGTGACCCTGCAGCTACGTAAAGGGGTTACCTGCCGTATCCGGGCTGATAACGGTCCCGCGCTTACTCATTTGTATGTAGATAGTTCGGGTAACCAGGGGTTAGCTGATGACATCGATATATACCTAGGTCCTGGTTGTGGACATATCAACAACAGCCAGAGGGCCTCGGAAGCTCCGTTGCGGGAGTATGACCCGCGTAAAGCCCGTGAGGTGGTTAAGGACAGGGGTACAGAGTCCTGGGTGACTCTGGCTGAGTTCTGTAAGGCGGGTATGGTAAAAGGGCTCCCGCAGTCCGCAGTGGAAGGGCTTACGCAACGCAAATACGCATCCCGTCCTAATTCGGATGAACCGATTTCGCCCCTACGTATGGAATCCAAAGATCTGTTCTGCCAGAGATTCAAAGGGTCTCCGAACGATACGGACGCCTGTGCCCTTGCTGCCCTGGCGGTTAAAGAACGTATGGGTATCTCGCCGTTCGGTAGTATCCCGGCGGCGGCTCCGGACACTATGTTCCCGGGTGCGTACGAAGGGGACGAGGGCGGTCAGTTCATTAATACCCCCATGGAGGATGATATGTCGGGCGGGTACGACGAGTTTGACGACCTCGGTGCGTATTAGGTATTAGGCGTTGACCTGATAGCGCGATTTTGGTACAGTGCTTATGGGGTGTTTTAACCAATAATTTCTTGGAGGAATCATATGAAAAATTTTCCAGTGACAAAAGAAGGGGCTACGATGCCGGAGTCCCACCGACGGGATGCCGCACAGGCGTTTATTGCGTCCGCGGACTGGAAAGTTCTATCTCTGCAGGCGGGTAAGTCCGACCCTACAGACGAAGAGCCCGCACCGGTGCTGGCGGTATGGTTCGCCAAAGGGATGCATGAATCCATTGCCCGGGATGTGATGGAGTTGCTCGGGGAGCAGGCTTCCGTTAAAAATCCTGTTATAGGAGGTGTAGTACAGCCGGGTTTGTGGTACCACAGAACGGCGGAGTACAAACGGGACGGGGGGGTCAGTGCGAAAGGGGGAATATCCTTTACACTCTACAGAACCATGGGCGGCGGGGCCGACGGGTTTTCCAAAGTAACAGAGAACGGGTGCACCACAACCACCACCGTGGAATATAAATGGGACCAGGCGATAGTGGAGGACGCCCCCGAGCAGGAACAGGGCTTCAATTATAAAATAGGCGGGGTTACCCAGAACCCGCTAACCAAACTTTTCAGCTACTCTCTGAGCAAAATTGAGCAGCACACCTTTCATAATACCTCCGTCAGGGTTGTGAAAACAGAACTCGCGTCCACCTATGTTGAATCATGGACGGGTTTACGCGGTACGAAGTCGGCCCCTACGGACGACGACGGGGATTCGGTCAGCGTACCGGATTCTGGAGACCAGACCGACGGGACCCTCATACGCACTGAGTGGGTCCACGATAACCAGTTCTGTACATGGAGTGCCCGGGTCACTAAGGTAGTTGCAAAAAAAGGAGTCACTTTATCGGAGTCATGTGCCAGGGATCAGTTTCGCCACGCGGATTCTACAACAGTATCCGGAGAGGCCGCCGCGCTGGGGCATGCACCCGCCCCGGTGGATGGGCTGACTAAGAAGTATTCGTCCCGGCTGCGTGAAGACGGTCTGCGTGACAACACCACGGAGGATAATCAGGAACTTGCGGTGGAGGACGCGGAGGTGTCTTCCAGTAAGGATCTTTACAAGGAGGAGGTGGCCTCCCTTGATAGGCAGGTGTCTACAGCCACCCCGTCAGCTTCGGTGTCCGATGGAGTACTCACCCAGGTGTCGGTGAGTAAGACCCCCGGGAAACGTAAGAATATCAAGACCTCAGTGCACACTGAGAAAAATGTAGCTGATGCGAATGTCTCGAAATCCGCTACGATATTTGAAACATCGACAGAGGCTCAGGAGAAATCCTCCTCGGTCGCCCCTGACGACCCCGTGGCCGGTGATGGACAGACCCAGAATGTATCGGTTTCTAAAACCCCCGGGGACCGTAAGGACATATCAATATCAACCCGGGTGGAGGTGAGTGTAAATGATGCTTCTGTTTCCGAGGACGTTGACCTTTTTCATAAAAGGACTTCTTCAGTCGATAGAAACAGCGCCGCCGCAGTTCCGGCAGCCTCCTCCGGCAGCGGGGTGGGTGTCAGTATTTCAGCGGAACGAACTCCCGGCGGACGACGCAACATACACACCAAACGTGACGAGGAGAAGTTTGTTAACGACGCGTCCGTGTCGCGTCAGGCTACTATTTTTGAGATAACATCCCAGACGACAGACCAGAATTCTTCGGGTAGCGCCCCGGGGGCTTCCGCCGGAGGCGGGATACTTGTCAGTTCGCAGACATCAAAAACCCCGCACGGACGTAGGAATATCGCTGTGTCCACTAAATCGGAACAAGCTGTTTCTGACGCGACGGTATCAGACAGCGGGGATATTTTCCACACAGTGGACGAGAATGGGGACGTAAATGTAGAGGACCCCGGGGGTTTAATTTCCACTCAGGATACAAACGTGCTCCGAACCCGGAGTCGCTCGAAAACTCCCGGCGGGAGGAGCCGAGTATCCAATAAAGTGGTAACCTTTAAACCCGTGGATGATGCGGCGGTGCGTCAGACGGGTAATTTAAGAGAGAATTCCGAATCCCATTCATACGTGAACCAGCTCGCTACGCCGACAGATACCACAGGTTTCGTGTCCGCGGGGGACCCTATTCTGTCTTTGCAGAGTAAGAAAACTCCTGCGGGGGGTTTTGACTACACAAAAAATACAGATACTCCGACTGAATTTCGATCATATGAGGTCCGCAGTGTCGTACCTGGTACGGACCTGTATGAGTACGTAATTACGTTTATGAACGCGACGGACGCGGACGTTGCCACGCTGATGGCGAAGCATTCGGATTTTCACATCGTTCCGAGTTACGGGTGGAATAAATACGCTTTGATGGAGGGGTCTATAAAGTTCATACCCTGGGTAGGGTTCGGCGGATCAGTGTCAGATTTTATGGACGAGACCGACAAAGTGGAAAATCAGGTCGATATTGTAACCATAGGCGGAGTACCTTACATACGGGTAACCCGCTCCACCTTTAGTATAAAACGGGATGGAGGGGTCTCCAGCGGGCTCAGCGTTTACTCGGGGGCTCTTAACGGGAGTACGTTCCGCAGTCTAGGAAAAGATTGGTACTTCTATAAGAAGGTCACCAATATAAAAATCAACCACACGGCCATATCCGATATCACAGATGAGATCGAAGAGACGTCAACCTAACGGGGGTATTTACATGAATAGTTCATTTATGGATGACAGTATGGAGCTTATTGCCCGGGGGCTTGTTCCGACGCTCGGGGAGGGTTTTGATCTCCCGGGCCCGGGTCCGGTAGGTAATTTTGACAGTGGCGGGGCGGGGGCCCCGCGACCGTGGCATATGGTGTTAAACTATGTGTTTAACGAAGGCACCGAAACTATGGATGCCGAGGCGGATTTTACATACTGTAATCTTATGATGGGACCGGTGTTTAAAACGTACGCGACTGGTATTACCGGGTTGGATTTTTCCAACGGCACCACCGGGCAGCATGTTGTATTTGCCCGGTTGGATGAAGACCGGGCGTTAGATGGTATCGAGATGGTTATTGCAACTACAGTGACCGGGGATGATCGCTGGCTGGATGTTGTACCGCCGGACGATGGCACGACCCGTATTCCGCTCTACCTGGTTACGAGGACCTCCGCAGAGTACTCGTGGTCTGTTGTAGTCGATTATCGTGATATAACTTTGAGTCAGTATATCTAAGGAGTCTTTTTATGACGTGGAACTATTACGGAGCAATGAAGATAGCGGTCTCTTCGGTTATTATAATCGGAGGGGGTATCGGGGTTATGAAGTACCGTGCGTACCGCGGGGAGCGGGTTGTAGAGTGGGCCGCGGCGGTGGCGGAGCGTAGAGATGTGCCGGGGGGGGCGGGTCCTGCGTGGGAGACAAACGATGTGGAGGTTACCCCGTACATGCGGTGGTCTACTATATCGGATAATATTTTGGAACCGGTACGGGACATGGTTACTGGTAAAACCTATCCTTTCTGGTTGGCGGGGGAGATGTCCGGGTCGGTAGTGACGGTGGCTCAGGCTGAGACTTCCTGGTATGCAACGGCTTCAGGGGACACGACAACCTGGTATTGTACGGCTTTTTCTAATCTCCAGGAGAATGTGCAGACTACAGCAAGTATTCTACCGGGGGATATGTATGTAGCGATGCCGGGGGTCGATACGCAGAAGTTGCCTTTTGCGGAGGCCGCGTATCCGGGAAGCAGTATAAATCTGGCTACGAACACGACGATATTTGAGGGGGAAAATAACTGGTGGTCCTATGCGGGGTACGGTACTAATGTGTATAAATACGCCAGTGAGTGGGTCACTAACGGGGTTTTGCATTCTAGTAAATTTATACTGGAAACTAATTTTGTTCAGACAGCGCGGATAATGCATAGTCTTACTCAAACAGCGTACCTAGCGCCCATGACGTATGTTAAATCGTGTACTAATTCCCCCGCGGGGACCGGGGTGAATGCCACTACTAATTTTCCTACGATTACAAGTGGCTCGTATTCTGCAGGGGACATTGTCGGGTATGCGAATGATGAGTACTTTAAATCGACGGCGTATGGGGAGGGGTGGGAGACTCTTTTTGAGGTATCGGTATGGGGAGAGATATGGTTTGAGAGGTCAACTTCCATTTTTGGAGATGAGTATTACTATGGTGCGAAGGCCTCGATAAGCGGCTTCGCCCCATCCCGCCCCTCTTGCCACTTTGAGTATCCCTCGCTGTATGCTCTCACTAACGGGTATGTAGACTCAGTAAAAATTTATTTAGTGTGCGAGGTGGCTAGGGCTACTAGAATTGGAGTAGATCCGTTTATACAGGCCTACGTGGCGCAGCCAGGACCCGTGCTAGAGGGAGGGGATTATGAACAGGATATTACAGATTTGCAGATTGATTACACTCTTCCGAGTTATTATACGGATTATTTATTTGGGTCAATTGCGGCGGTGTGTGGGTTCCCACCAGACCCTCCGTTAATCTCGGCCTGGACGCAAGCCTCCCCTGGCGAACAAGTGGGGGCCGCTAAGACAATAAACCGGGTGGCGGTTTTAGTGGGCGAGGTAGATTGCACCAGTGCGACTGAGTATCCTGTTTTTGCGGTAGGGGCTGACACAGTGTCCTCTCTAGGATTGGCTTCTTCGGACTTGCAAAAACATTCCTGGACGGTAGAGGGAGACGGGTTGACTGCGGGCACCAATACGCAGGCGTATTCAGACTCTGCTCGGCATGAATATTATAAATTCGATGTGGAGATTACAGCTTTGTACGGGGTGATAGTCGCCGAGTGGACGTGGAAGCATTTAAACGAAGATACCCCGTACGAGCCCCCCGCGGAGGAACTTAATACCCCTGATTGGGTTACTGACAATGTAGCCCCCTTTTAACCTTTACAACCCAAGCCGTATTTGCTATATTGACGGCTACAAAAGGAGATTTTTATATGTCACTTAATGTTGTTGCAGAAGACCAGATGTGCAGCGGGCTGAAATGCGCGTACACAAAGAACCCCGTAACGGTGCAGGTAGTCGCTAAAGGTATGGATATGCCGCTGTACTTCAGCCCGGACGCATTCGATCCCACAGTCCCGCAAGCTTCCTCGGTTGGTTTGTTTAAAGCCCTCCGCACCCGTAACGGGGTAATCGGAGTAATTCGTGAGGGGGAGGAACTTACATGCCCGTACACGGGTGAAAAACTGACGCTACGTACGACTAACGGCTTACACTATGCAACCGGTGGATTTTCACCGAACACCCCGTGTGTCGATAAGATAGAATTTGTACGGGCTATGATGATGCGTGACGGGGTTGTCCCCGAAGAGGCCCCGAAGGAAAGAACCCGGGTTTCCGCAAAGAAAATCGAACCGGTGGAAGTTCGTCCGAGCGTCGAGACCCAGATTTCTCCGGAAGCGGAGCGGTACGTAGAGGAGCAGGCTGATTCTCTGTTACGCGGTGTGAAGAAGACCACTGTAGTTCAGGTTCCAGGTGGAAGCACCCTTATGATGAAAAAACAAGCACCGAAAGAGGTTGAAAAACCAACGGAGAAGGTGACGACCCCGGGAGAGGAGTAACCCTAAGATGTCGTTAAAACGATTCGGTTCTATACATTCAACCCCGCCGGGGGGATATATCTACGAGGTGAACGGGGAGACAATCTCTTCGAAGAGCCGTCTGGATATAGCCAAAAAAGCCAAGGCCCTGCGTATCAGACACGGACTGCCCGTACGCGGGGATTGTTTTCAATTTGTAATGGACTACATGTGCCCGTTGCTGCCTAACGGATTTTGTAATAGCCCCTCCAAGGTTAAGTACATGAACGTGCGAGATGTAAAAGTGAAAACACAGGAAGTGTTTCATTTAGCCGCAGAACCGGTGGACACGATACAACACCGGCTGGAGACCTGTATAACCTGCCCGAGTCATAGTACTAAGGGCGTATGCCCTACCTGCACCGGGTTGATTCACTGGGTTGTATCCGGGTTCGGGGGTCGGCGCCCCCAGTTGCCCCACGACATTGCGTGCGGGGTGTGTAAAGAAGACGGGATGTTAGTCGCGGCAACGGCATCTGTTATACCTTTTGAACCGACGAAGGGGGCCAATTACCCCGAACACTGCTGGAGAAAGGGACCTGCGAATGTCAAAACCGAATAGAGCGTCGAAAATAGGCGGGGCAAACCCCGTCGTAGGTCCTGCAATGCAGACGGTGACCCAGGGCGGGAAGCCCGCTCCGTCCAGATTTTCCTCGGCGGCGGATATTCGCATTGTACATAACCGTATGCGGGACGATGATCTCACCGAGGCACATCGTCGGGCCCGGATAATGAAGACGTATAACGGGTTCCGTCCGCATGACCCAAAAACCCTCAAGTCTCTTGGACTACGTAATATAACTAATGTTAACTTCCTAGGCCTTAAGGGGCAGATTGACGCCCGGGTGGCGTCTATACAGGAGATGGCGCTGGACACAACGGACCTTATTGAACTGCGTCCTGTCAGTACGGAGGCTAACAACCCTGAGATTGATAATATCAGTGAGGTCATAGCGTCCGAATTCTCCACCACATTAAGGGAGGATGACCGGTTTCTGTCCACGATAACCGCCATGGCCAGGGAGGCGGATCTACACGGGTTGGGGCCTGTTACCTGGACTGATTATAAAGATTACCGCCCGATGGCACTGGACCGGGGTCAGCTTAAATTCCTCAGCGACGCGTCCGCCGTGAGTTCCTCAAACGATTTGTACATTATAGAGTCCACAATGCCTGCTTGGTATATACTTAGTCTACTTGATAACGAAGAGGACGCCAAAAGCAGCGGGTGGGATATGTCCGTAGTGAAGAAATATATCGTGGCTACGTTCCGTGATTTTCTGGATACCCGCGGAGAGGCGGGGGATTCTATGGGGACTTCAGTCGAAGAATCAGTGGTGTCAGAGATGCGACAGAACAGGGCGTTTGACTCGGAGCAATTCCGTCCTATGCATGTGTTGCACGCGTTTGTCAAGGAGGTGGCTGCCCCGCGTGGTATCACTCATTATATTTTACCTTCGGTTGATTATAACAGTTCTAATATCGACGAGGCTATTGATGGGTTCCTCCTGGAGAAAAAGAACGCGTACGAGAGTATGAACCAATGTATGATATGGCTGCCGTACACCGCGGGGGAGAGGTTTGCTCGTTCGTTGCGGGGGCTGGCGTCCTTCCTGCTCCCTGTGGAAAGCGTGCGTAACCGTCTTATGGGGCAGATAATCGACGCCGGTTTCCGGTCGGCTAGTTTGGTTATGACTAACGACGGATCGGTAAACCCTAAGAAATTTACCATACATGAGCTCGGACCGTACACGTTAATCCCCCGGGGGCTCGCTCCGGCCCCCTCGCAGATAACCCCGAAATTCCAGGATCTGGCGGCGCTGCAGGAGTCTTTAAAGAATGTATCTTTCAACAACGCTATGGGGGCCCAGGGTCCGGGCTCCGCACCGGAGCGGGTGTACAGCGGAGCTGATCGGAAAACAAAAGAACAGGTGCGGGTCGAGGCCTCCGTCGGGAGTAAGGCGGACCAATCCCAGTTTATAATCCGGATGACTGTGTTCGACAATATTTACCGCGAGTGTTTTCGCAGGTTCGTTAACCTGGTTCGCGATCCGAATGAACATCAGTACTTCCCCGAAGTCCAGAAATTTATTAAAAGATGTGAGCGCAGACGGGTCCCGCTGGCTACCATCAAGAAAGCAAACGATCTGTTTACCGTGTATATGTGTCGTGAGCTTGTCTCCGGCGGGGCGGATGCTAAAGCAGGTATCCTATCGGAACTCATCGGGAGTTACGGGGGCAACATGGATGAACGTGGACGGTTGAATGCAACTTATGATATGATACTCGCCCGCATGGGTAGAAAAGCGGCTGATAGGTATCGTCCATATACTAATCGTGATGAGATGCCTTCTAATGCTTCATCCCATGCGGTACTGGAGAATAATGATATGCGCGAACTCACCCACGTGCTTGTGTCCCCCGATCAGATGCATTGGTCCCATATACCTATGCACGGTCAGTTGCTGCAGGAAATTGTGGAGGCGGCTCAGTCGGGACAGATTGAAGACCCTCAGCGGGCTCTCGATATGCTGTCCTCTGTTGCCCAGCATATACAGGAGCATTTACAATACGGACGCACCCAGACGGGTATGGAACCTAGGGCTAAAGAAGTAGAAAAGAGCCTGCGTAGCCTGGCTCCGATTATCAAACAGCTTACCATGCAGGCCGCCGCGGTGGAGAAGCACCGTATCGCCCAGGAAAAACAGCAGCAGACTGAAGAGGATAAACTTCGCGCGGAGGCCGAGGGCAAAGACATGGATGTGAAGATGCATGACATCGACACCCAGGCGGCTCTTAAAATGCGTGAACAGGATTTGGATCATTCTGTCAAGGTCAAATCCGCCCAGGACCAGGCTAAGTTACAGACGGATCAAGCTACTTTAAAGGCTAGGCTGGCTCAGATCGAGTCTCAGTCTAAGAGGTTTATTGAAGGCGGGAAGGCTTTAGGCAATATGCCACCTTCCCCGGAACAGATCTCGGGTGGAGCCCAGGTACCCCCTGGTGAATTGCCCATTTAACAAAACACACAAAAGGAAAATAGAATATGAAATCACCATTCGGAAATAAGGCCTCTACTAGCTGCACGACCCGCCCGTTGACAAAAGAGCAGTCCGACGCGAACGTCAAGATGAATAGGCTTAGCAAGGAAGCTCACGATCTGGAAACCAGGCTTGGAGCCGCCAGTATTAAATCCGCCGAAGCCCAGCTCGAGAGTGCTAAGTGTCATGCGGACTTACATCGCATTAGAAACGACATCGCAAACATAAGAGTAGGGAAGCCCATCAGTGAAGGATAATATGCCTAGAGAATCGCCCGCCCTTGCGCGGGCTCAACGGGCTGTATTTGGCCCGGTTAACAAGGTTGCGGGTAGTCCGATACGTACTATGCTGCTAAAGTTCCAGGGCAGTAAGTCCATGACGGATTTTCACGATTGGCGGGTGAACCCTATCACCATGTTAATGATTGAAGTTCTGCGTGAACTGGCTCTGGACCCGTCGCAGGCCGCGCACCTTAAACAGACTCCGGAGATAGAATACGGAGTAACTCAGGGCATAGTTCTGAGTTCCCAGTTACTTAACGACCCATCGTCGATATACGCCGACGTGTTTTCGGACCCTACCCCGGAGGACGAAGACAGAATCCCCGAACCTACCTACAGCGTCCCACCGGACGGTCCGGACGGTTCGGAATAACAACCCGGGAGGAGAAATAAATCATGCCAGATTCAATTAATGACCCTAATTTGGCCTTGTCTACAGTAGCAAGTGTGCTACGTAGCGGGGCCCCCACACCCGAGGTAAGCCCCGGAGTGGTTTCCGCAACTCCCGTTGTCGCAGCTCCTGCTGTCGCAGCTCCTGCTGTCGCAGCTCCCGTTGTCGCAGCTCCCGTTGTCGCAGCTCCCGTTGTCGCAGCTCCCGTTGTCACAGCCCCTGTTGTCGCGGCTCCGGTGTCCGCGAAACCGGTAGACGCAAATGCGGCGTTGGCGAGGTTTTCCAATGCCGACCCGGCAAAGGATTCGTCTTTTGACATGGTGTTACCTCCGATCAGCGCGTCGGAGATCCCCGAGGATCTCCCTGTTGTTCCGGGTAATACTGACCCGGATGCGGCCCAGAAACAGAATCATGCGTTCGCAGCACTCCGACATAAACTTAAGGAATATGAAGAGTGGCAGGCAAAAGCGTCCCCGATAGTGGATAAAGCCCGGGAGGTGTCGACCGCTAGCGCGGGTGAGGTCAATACTCTGCAGGAGGAACTGGATCAGGCTAAAAAGAATAATAGCGAGTACCAGGATAAGCTTGGTCGATTAAGTCTGTCGGAGTCGCCGGAGTTCAAGGCTAAATACGATATGAAAATATCGGAACTGGAAAACAAGTTAGCGAAAAATATCTCTAACTACCTTCCGGTTGAAGGGGCCGAGGCGGCTGCGGAGGCGCAGAAGCTTTTGCGGATGGACCCGTCGGACCTGATGCAGCACCTTGAGGACATTAATAACCCTACCCTTGCGGGGATTGTACAGTTAATGAGTTCCGAGATCGCCACTGTGCAGGAGGCACGTAGCCTTGAACTCAACGACTGGGAACAGTCTTCCGCGTCAATGCGCATGCAGTTGGCCCGTGAGGAGATTATTCAGCATTCATCTCAGCGGGAGGGGTTCGCCACAGGGGCAATTCAGGCGGCGATACGTGCGGGTAACCCCGTGTACGGGGCTACCGATCCCGAGGCAAAGGCTGAGGCGGATCAACTTGCGAACGCCTTTATCGGGTTCGCCAAAAGTGCAGACGAAGAATCCATGATAAAAGCCGCGGCAGAGGGTATGACAGTGCCGTACCTGCAGGCCCTTATAGAGGAACAGGAGGGTGTTATTCAGCAGTTGAACAACCGAGTGGATTCGGGTCGTCGTATTTCGAGACCTCCACTTTCTTCGGCCCCGCCCGCGACTCCTCCGGCACCTCCACCGGCGGTCACGCAACCTGCTAATGTAGCAGTATTAGCGGAAGCGTCCGACAGTCCGCAGAGTTTCATCCACGGGGTACTTGGGGACCTCCTCAGGCCCCAAAGTGGTTAAACCGGGAAAGTAGTTAAAACTAGTAAATAAGTATTGCACCTCTCAGCAGTTTATGGTACATTCATAACTGTCGAGAGGTGTATTCTTTTTAATACCACGTTCCCTCTCACGTGGTGCCTGGGACTAGTCCGGTAAGCCCGATCGGCGGCAGACACACGCAGTTGTCTAATGTAATCGTTTTACTCATATATTACGAGGGCATTTTTGCCCACGAGAAGGAATTTAACTAATGGTTAGTGATACAGATAAAAATGTCTACGTTGGAGCAGACGCAGACGGCCCTCCCGGGTCTTATACTAACGGCGCACCGGGCATAGACGGTGACGTTGGTGGTTTTAATCAGCTAATGTCGCAGTTGGCTGAGCATTTTGATCCGTTTATTCAACGGGCTCTTATTTCGCAGCCTCGTTTCTGGTATAACATGATACCACGTGGCGCGTTCCCTAATTTTGAAGGATACGCTAAGGAAACTCGTATTTTCCGTGGCGGTCTTGAGCATTACGCCGGTCTTCAGGACTGGAATGCTATCGACCCGGAACCCACCGACAGTAACAACCCTTGTGAAACAGGTGCCTACACGACTCCTGATTACGCATGGGAACACCTGTCCTGGGACGGATACAAACGTTACTGGGGTTCTGATCCGATTTGTTCGGAATCACTTCGTTTTGTTGACCGCGCTATGGAGCAGCTCTCCTGGATTCTTCAGGTTGGAGCCGACTACGGCGTGTCTCTGCAGGAAGTCTGGAACCGCGATTGGTTGCTTCGTACTTCGTCTGTTGACGCGGACCGCAGTTATTTGATGACTTCATCCTTCGTCGGGAATTCTTCGGCTGAACGTTTCTTCTATGATCCGCTGATCAAAGCCGCGGATGTTGATGACGTGGATGCCAAGGCAAGTCTGACAGCGGGCAGACCGTTTATTGTGTTCGAGGCCGGTGTTGAAATCGAGCCTTTGAACTTTGATGTACTTGATGCGTTGCATCAGTCTCTGGATATCCGGTGTCCCGGATGTGCGGTAGGTAAGGATAGCGGGCGTAACCTGTTCGGGTTGCCTGTATCCATGTACGACTTTGAACGGTACATTAAGGGTAACAACTATGAGCTTCTGAACTGGCGTGAGTCACGTTCTGAAAAACTTATTACCGGTCTCGACCAGGGTATTAAGTCTCATCGCGGTTATTCCATGATGTTTGACGAGAATCAGCTCCGTTTCAAGATCCTTAAGGTTGTAGAAGTTTACGCTTCTGAAGACTTTGGCGATCTGGGTTCTGATCTTGACGGTAAAACCGTAGTCGTAGCAGAGCATGTTGCACCTCGCGTCCTTGGACGTACGGGTGAAAGTTCCAAGAAGGTTCCTGAGGATAATCCGGACTATATCACTGCGGAGCTGGCTGTAATGCCTATTCTGATGCGTGATGTGTTTAAGAACCTTATGGGTACTAAACTGAACAGCCTCGGTAGCGAGACCTATTTCGGTCCGCAGGCGGGTCTGAACGGTAACTGGTCCTGGGTTAATATCCGTGACCGCTTGTACAACATCGAGGGTCAGATCGGTAACTTCCTGGGTAAGTTTGAAATCTTCCCGAAGCCGTCACCGAATGTATTCCATTCGACATCGTTCCTGTATCGTCGTTGCGCTGAGTCCATCAGGTCTCTGTGCCCGATTGATAATGAGGATGTCAATCCGGATTACGACGCCAGTCCGACTATCGCCGAGAGCTATGTTGTCACTTCGTCCGACGCGACGACTGATATCATGGTTGTTACAGCTACGCTGGCGAAACGTACCGCGGGCCTTTCCGTAGGTTCCACGATAAGCACGGTATTCACAAATGCCGTGGACGCGTCCACCCTGGCCGTGACCGGATACTGCACGAAGAGTGCGTCGTCTCCGTCTTATCAGTTGTATATCAACGGCGGGATTGACATCTTGGCCGCAGATCCCGGAGCCGGACTTACCGGATACTGGATTAATAGTGGAGTTCTCACCTATCGTAACGATGCTGCGAACGAAATTATGGCTATCACTTCTGTGACATTGACATAATCACGCAGGGGCCTACGGGCCCCTGATACTTAAAACCAGGGTCCACCCGCCGACCAGCGGTGGGGCCCTTGTTTTTTTAAGGGTAATTGTATGAAATATACATTTTCGCAGGCTAAACAGAAGCTGGCACCGCACGCAGGAGCGTACGGTGCTTTAGATCTTAACAACGCTATAAACGTTGCCATGGAGGAGTTATCGAAATCAGAGGTATGGAATCAACAGACCCAGCTTGTAACTCTTACCTCCGTCAACGAGTATTTTGCCATCCCCCAGGAGTATAATCTTATTCTTCGGGCCGCGGTAAACAACGTTCCGGTGTCTCTACACCGGACCGATTACGAATTTCTACACAGTGGTCCCGGAAACCTGGACGCAGTGCCCGCCGGGTATGCTCCTCTGAACGGGATACAGGCCCTGGGTACTACTTTTCCGACCATGTATGCACCCACCGGGGGGATGACCCTCGTGGCTTTCTCCACCGAAGACCCTGACGGCGTACTTCTCGTGCGGGGGAAAGATACCAACGGAGATTTTATATCAGCCGAGGTTCCTATAAATTCCTGGACGGGTCCGACGGATATTGACACTCAGGACGTCGATGAGGTGACCGCTACCACCCAGACGTTCTACGAGATAACTTCAGTGGTTATGCCGCAGGATTCCACCGCGTATATAACGATATACGGTATAGCGGATGACGCTTTTAATTTTCTGTCCAGGATGCACCCCTCGATACGGGTCCCGGAGTTTACACGGTACCGGCTCCCCGGCTTCTCTAGTGACGACGATGCTTCCTACGAAATTCTATGTGAGGTCGAGCGACGCTTTATTCCTATTGTAGACGACGACGATGTAGTGCCTTTCGACTCGTTATTCCCGGTTCAGTATATGATGAAAAGTTTTCAGTACTTTGATTCCAATGAGATTGATGCGGGAACGAAGTATCATACCCTTGCAATGCAGATGCTCCAGAAGCGGGAGGCCCACGACGATCAGTTCCAGGGGCTGGTGGTAGAAAACCCGTTGTATGCGCTCAGCCCCGGTCACATGTCCAATGAGGACTTTTATAACTGTTAAGGAGTAGTGCCATGTTACAGGACGAAAGAGATACGAACATACGATCCTCCGCTGGAAACACTGTCGCCGGTGCCCTGCAGAAGAAGTACAACCAGATGAAAGACGGGCGCAACCAGGCGGACGCTATGAAGACCTCCCTGAAGCAGACGAGCAAAGAGGTCGTTATCAACAGTGCACGGTCGGTCTACGGAGCTACAGGTAATAACCCGAGAGGGGATATGGATGTATCAGCTCCGCCGCGGGCCAGTGGGATAACGCCTTCATCCCGTAATGTCCAACCCGGGTCACTGCAGCAGAAGTTTGACTCAATGAAATCCATGAAGAGAGAGGAGCCGGTGGATCTGAGTGCTATCACCGGTAACAAAGACCCGTGGACTAATATGTCCGTAGACGGACCTCAGAACCACGGTAAACCTCTTACTGAGTGGTCTCATACAAACCAGAATGGTAGCGTGGTTTCCAGACAAGTGTCCACCCAGGAGGGTAGGGACACCGAGAAAGATTTACGGGAGTTCCTCGACATAGGGGTCGAGGAGGAGGTCAGGGAACCGGGGGAGGCCCCAGGGGACCCTTTTGCGGGGGAGGACCCTAGTAATATGGACGATCCTTTTGCCGGGGCTTCCTCGGACGGTACTGACGACCCTTTTACGGGGGCCCCTTCGAGTGTGGTCGGTTCGAACGGGGCTAGTGCATCCGAGCTTGGAGACTCGGGTTTCGGGGACAAAAAATTCATGCCGAACAAGGTGGATTCTGATGCGTTACGCACTGGGCGCAGAGTGTTGGCGCAAGTCGGGATTACGGAATCCCAAAACCGAGCTAGAAGTACTCCACAGGCGGGAGGAACTTATAAAACCGCCAGACAACGGCTGGATAATATGTTGGGCCGAGAGAAATTTGGGTCCGGAGCTTTGATTACGGGATCGGAGAATTTACCCGAAGGTATGGATATGGGCCCAGAGGCCACTAAATCAGATCGTAACGCTTCGTACTACGTGCCGGGGAAGACTAACGCCAAAGATGTCGCTAAACGATTTGGTAAAGGTAGCGGGGTAAATGAGGATGTTCCTAACGCAGGTTTGAAAGGCGACCCGGACAGACTAACTACGTCGGTGGGTAGTCGTAGTCGTGAACGAGCCCGCGACCTGTTTTCCGCATCAACCCCTGCAGAGCGCGATACGCTACTTCGTAGAAACGTTGCCCTGGATTCAGGTGAATCCGACATGTTGAAATATATGCGTATGAATCAAGCCCGTCAGGTCCGCCGGGAGCAGGAGCAAGCACTAGATGAGTCTCGTGATAAGAAAGTAGAAGCAATAGGTAGGCGGCAAGAGGAGCGGAGGGCTAGAGAAAAAGAGGTCGAAACTAAAAAGAAGGAAACGGCGCTCGATTTGTGGATCAATACGGGGCTGGAAGCACAGGACGCCAGGAGGAAAAAAGTCTGGGATACTATGGCGTTTGAGGAACCTCCCGCCAGAGTCCCAGTGCGTAAAGGGAAACCGGTGGAACGACCCGGCCGTATGGTTTTACGAGATGACGAGGGGTTCTATCACGATGTATTAATAGGGGAGGACGCGCAGGATTTAGCGGCCCGAGCCCGCTACGAGACAGCACTTGATAGCATGTTTCAATAAGGAACTATTATGGACGATTTTACATATGCACATCAGAACATAGGCGGGGGCGTCTTTAGCTGGAGAATCCCCGTTGCGCCTGCTCCGGTGGAGGAGGAACCTCGTACTCTTACCCAGAGTCTTCTTATTGATATGCCGGAATTGGTACAGAACGCCAACGTAGCATACGTTTCCGGGGACATTGAAAAAGCCAACGCGATACGTGATGAGATTCGTGCTTTTCGTTCGGGGAGTGAGGCGGCTCTATTTGACGCGTCCACCTTCAGAGGAAGTAATGAAATGGCAAGGCCCACAGCAAATGCGGCTTTAAAGATGTTATCCCTAGAACACGAAACCAGATGGGCCTCGTTAGCCAACCCACGTACCAACCCCGCGTCTATGCAGCATCAGGCAATGGTAGAAGGATGGGGACCCCAGACTACTGAGATAAAGGCGCTTGCTATTCAGGGACGGGACCCGGAAGCTATGGCGATAGTGTCTCGCGCACCAGCAGCTCCACAGAAACGTTCATCGACAAGGTCCAGTCGGGGGGTTTCGCAAAGTCCCGCCGGAGACGAAGAGGCCTGGTACGGATACGCAGGCACTATGATTGAACGGATGAAGGGGCAGATGTCTGAGGAGGATCAGGCGTCTATTACATCAAACGACTGGGCCGATCTGGCACAGACCGGGTTTAATAACGGAGACCGGGATCTTGGAATGACCCTGTCTAACCGTGCGATGCAGGAAGTGTCGTCTTTCGGGGAGGGTATGGACTCTCGTCAAAAATTCAACTTAATGAAGTCTACTATGTCCACTCTCGGGCAGGCGGTTAATACTGCAATGTCCGCTGCAGGCCCCGGTGCCGCAGATGACCCTGTTCTTAAAAATGCGCTTATCAATGCGGTTTATGATTCCGCTGAGATACTGCCTGGTAAACGTATCATAGACGACGCGGGGGCTTTAAAATACGTACTCGGTTCCGTCGGGGTTGCCCGCAAAGCCGCTGAAGACATCGGTAAATCCCTCCCTGTGGAGGCTTTAGGCGGAATCGCCCGCATCACCGCGGCTACACGTAGCGGACAGACCGATAAGTTATCGGAGGCCGATCGTACTATTTATAGTAACACCCGGCAGGTTGGTACCATCCGGGCGGGGGTTAAAAATACTCCTATGGGGCTGAGTCCCACGGACGCTCAGAGTCTTACATCAGAACCCGGAGTCCAGCAGACAAAAACGGGAACTAAGGAGGTTCGGTACCCCAAGGGGTCCGCCGCTCTTAAAAACGATATAGACAATATTCTCGCGGAGGCTACTATAGACATGTACGCCGGGGAAGACCTGGATAAGTCAGTTCTACGCGGGTATCCGAAACTAAGTGCCACCATCCGCAGAAACAGCGGGGGTAAAATCAATCCCAAGGATTCTGATAATCTGGCTAAGTTGATGCTGGTAACTACGATTCGTAATAATGGTATTGATCTAAGTAATATTGCCGAGAGTATTCGTCGGGCCGAACCTAACCTGGTACAGGACGAGATTCTCAGTGCGAGGTCAAAACCGTTCGAACCTAGCACAACCGGTATGAACGCCATCGAAGCGGCGACCGCCCGTGTTAAAGCCACCGGTAACATCCCGGATAAACTTTTTCTGGAACGGTCTCTACAGGTTAAACCAGAACGGGATTTTAAACCCGGGTCTGGGGCGCAGAACGCGATAGGTACTGTAGTTGATCGTACCATAGATAGCATAATAGGCCCCATTGCGGCTCCCTCCACAGGAACTCAGGCGGGGGTGGAAGCCG
>Ga0307928_10000893_pt1 | contig 22366 bp, 16 predicted proteins | sample AceLakmetagen232_FD_201815 | JGI IMG/M metagenome (GOLD analysis project Ga0307928, IMG submission 201815) | Saline water microbial communities from Ace Lake, Antarctica - #232 | ecosystem: Environmental > Aquatic > Non-marine Saline and Alkaline > Saline | place: Antarctica: Ace Lake... | reverse complement strand
TAGTTTCTCTTTGGACTGGGATACCAGTAGTTAAAATGTTAGAAAAAGAAACGAAAAAATTAGCTAAAATGGAAAAAGAAATTCATAAAAATTTTATTGATCAAGAAGAAGCTGTTCTAGCTGTTGCCAATGCTATTCGTAGGTCGCGAGCCGGGATTTCAGAAGAAAATAAACCTATTGGTTCTTTTATTTTTTTGGGACCCAGCGGAGTTGGGAAAACAGAATTAGCTAAAAGTTTAGCAGAATTTTTGTTTAATACAGAGGATGCTCTTATCAAATTAGATATGTCAGAATATATGGAGCGACATACTGTTTCTAAAATTATTGGTTCCCCTCCGGGATATGTTGGATATGAGGAAGGAGGTCAACTAACGGAAATGGTAAGACGAAGACCTTATAGTGTGATACTTTTAGATGAAATTGAGAAAGCGCATCCGCAAATTTTTAATATTCTACTGCAAATTTTAGATGAAGGCAGGTTAACTGATTCTAAGGGAAGAAAAATTAATTTTAAAAATACAGTTATCATCATGACTTCCAATTTGGGGAGCGATTTGATTAGAGACCATGCTAAAAAAATGAATTTTGGGTTTGTTTCTCAAAAAGAAAAAAATAGCTTTGAAATCAATATTAAATCCCAAATTCAAAAATCTCTACGAGAAACATTCAAGCCTGAGTTTTTAAACCGTGTTGATGAGACCATTATCTTTCAAGTTTTAAGTAAAAAAGCAATTAGAAAAATTGTCAACCTTCAACTTAAATTAATTATAAAAAGATTAAAAATTAAAAATATTAAATTGAGTGTTTCTGAAAAGGCCAAAACTTTATTAGCATCTCTAGGATTTGATCCTGTCTATGGGGCTCGACCCTTAAAAAGAGTTATTCAAAAACAAATTCTTGACCCTTTGGCTCTAAAAATTATGACAGAAGATGTTCAGGCCTTACGAATATTTAAGGTTGATATGGAAAATGACAAAATAGTAGTTGGGTAACTGAGTAATCAGGATTTCAGTACCTAATCCCTAAGTACCTAATCTATGTTAAAACCAATAAATTTTTTATTACTTTTTATACTTACTATTACTCTCTTATTACCCCTGAAAACCAGGGCTTCTTATTTTAATCCTGATTATATTATTTCTGATTCTGAATTGACCGATTTTCAAACTATGGACCAATTAGAAATACAAAATTTTTTAGAAATAGTTGATGGGGCATTAAAAAATTATTCAACAACTGATATTGATGGCCAGAAAAAATTAGCCTCCGAAATTATTTATCGGGCCTCTCAAGATTATAAAATAAATCCCCAGATACTTATCACACTCTTACAAAAAGAAAAAGGCCTTATTACCAAAAAAAATCCTACTGACGATGAATATAATTGGGCTACTGGATTTGCTTGCTATGACCATAGAGGGCCAGTCAAGCGTTTTAGGGGGTTTGCCGTGCAAGTAGATAGAGCTGCTTGGCGCTTAAATTATTTTTTAGAACATCCCTGGGAATTTACCTATCGCGCTGGTCAAATTTATAGGATTAGCTGGCAAAAGGTAGTTCCTCAAAATTTAGCTACCGCAGCTTTTTATAACTATACGCCTCATATTCAAGGTAATAAACTTTTTTGGCAATTATGGCAAGATTGGTTTGCTCCAGAAGCGGGAATCATACCAGATGGGTCGTTAGTAAGAATAAAAGACGAAAATGGGGTTTGGTTAATCCAAAACAACAAACGTCGTCCTTTCCACTCAGCAACCGTCTTTCTAATGAATCATAGATTTAAAGATGTAAAAATTGTTAATCAAGGTGAGTTAGAAAATTATGAGATAGGAGAAGTGGTTGGTTTTCCTAATTATTCCTTGATTAGCGTTGGAGAAGAAATTTTTATGCTAACTAATCAAGAAAAGAGACCAATTTCTTATAAGATGTTTCGAGCTATTGGGTTTAATCCCGAAGAAATTATTGAAGTAGTAGAAGATGATATTATCTCTTATAGAGACGGAGAAAGAATTGATTCCCCGTATCCAACTGGAGTTTTGTTGCAGGATGAGGATTCTAAGGGTGTTTATTATGTTAAAGGTAGGGTTAAACAACCGATTGTGGATGTAACAATTTTAAACAACAATTTTCCTTATAACAATATTATTAAAATTTCGTCTACTGAACTGGACAGTTTTGAAATTGGCTCTCCTATTAAATTTAGAGACGGAACTCTCTTAAAAACATCTAACTCCCCTTCTGTATATGTTATAGGACATGAAGAATATTGTCCTATTTTTTCAGCTGAAACATTTGACGCCTTAGGATATCAATGGGATGCTATTATTAATGTCCCAGAAGATATTTTACATCTGCATCCTCAAGGAGAAATAATAAAAATTTAATAAAAAAAGATTAAAAAAAGTTTGGAAGCTCGGCTTCCAAACTTTTTGTTTCTATACTATTTTAATTTTTATGCTTTCCAATATTCTATGGCTATTTTTAGTTCTGGGTGATTTTTGGCATAAATTTTAAGTGGTATGCCTTTAATAGTTGCTTCTACTGATTGTACGGCAGCACGAGCGCCAGCTATACTTCCCTGAGGGTGACCATGCAATCCTCCGCCAAAATTGATAATTAAATTTTCTCCTAATATTTCAACTAACTTCGGCACTAAAGCTGGATGAAGTCCGCCAGAAGCAATGGGTAAAATAGGTTTGATTGAGCCCCAATCTTCGCGCAATTTGTCAAATTCTTTCCAATCTTCTTTTAATAAATCATTTACTCTGCAAACTTCTTCTGCGCTACCTTCCATTTTTCCTACCACAGTTCCAGTATGAAATTGGTCTACTCCTGCTAAACGAGCTAAATTTGCCAAGACTAACATAGAAATACCATGTTTTTTGCTTCTAGTAAAAGCTGAATGGCCCGCTCTATGTCCATGTATAATTAAATCTAAATTTTGATTCCTTAATTCCTGCACTGCTGACCAACCAGCGCTAATAACATCTACCATAATACATCTTCCTCCTGATTTTTTAACTAATTTGGCCCTTTCAATCATTGTCCTAACTGGGGCGGTAACATTAAAAGCATAAATTTTTCTTTGTCCTGTTTCTTGTTCTACTTTTTTCTTTAAAGCTAAAACCTTTTTCACTCTATCTTCAAATTTATTAAAAATTAAGCTCGTCAAATTCTCGTCATCTTTTATAAGGTCAACACCATTTTTGAAAATTTTTGCTGATAAATTAGCATTCTGAGTAGATGTTAATCCTACTTTCGGTTTCATAATACAACCAATAATAGGTCTATTATGAATTTTTAATATTTTTCTTATTCCTTCAATTCCCCATCTTGGTCCATCAAATTGGTTAATATATTTTTTGGGAAATTCAATATTTTCTAATCGTAAATTTTTTACAGCCTTCATACTAAATATATTGCCACCAATACTAGATAAAAGTTGGGGAATGTTTCTTGGTTCAAATAAGCTTAAAGGATAGGCAATTTTGAAAATACCTGTTTTATTATTTAAATAAAAAACCCTAGCCGCTAATCTCGCAAAGACTTTATCGGATAAAGTGCTCAGCTTAGTCCAAGTGCCAATAGAAGATTCAGCTGCAACCTGTTTAGTTAATTCTGAGAGAGAACTTTTGGATTTACCATAGAAGGTGGCAATAATTTCATTACTGTGATTAGGTTTGTAATTTAATTTTAAATAGCTATTTTTGTTGTTCACCCCGTTAGAAATTTTTTTCATAAATTTTTGTTTAACGCCCAGAATAGAAACCATATTAAAGGTGGATTTCTAACGGGGTAAATATTTTTTAATTATTTTATTAATAATCGAAGTAGTTGAAAATTTTTTCTTTTCTTTGTCGGGAAACTCTTTTAGCTCCCAATAAGGACGGTCATATTTTTTTGTTTTTTCCTGACTACGTTTAACAATAGCAATAACATCGGGCTTTAAGTATTCTAATATAGATAAACATTCTTCTCTAGATTTTGATTTGTCTAAATAAATATAATCAATATATTTAAGCCCTTCTAACATTTCTGTCCTGTATTTTTGATTATTGATCGGTCTTTTAATACCCTTTCTCTTTTTGGTTAAAATGTCAGATTGGACAAATATTACAGTAATATCTGCGTATTTTTTAAACTGACATAGGGCGCGAACATGTCCTAGATGGATGATGTCAAAAACCCCTTTTTTTATTAGAACTTTCTTGCCTTGTCTTTGCACCCTTTTGATAATTTTTTTTAATTTTTCTTTATCACTTAAAATCATAAAAAATCATAGTTTTTTTTGACTGCCAATTTTATTTCTTTGGGCTTTATGATCCCCTCTTCGCAAATAATGCCAGTAATATATTTAGCTGGTATTATATCAAAAGCAAAGTTAATAATTTTTAAACCCTTGGGAGCATTTTTCCACAATTCTTCTGGGGAGCGTTTCTCTATTTTAATCCATGACTTATTGTGAAATTTTAATAAAGTACTAGCAATATATAAAGGAACTTTTTCCTCCTTAGCTGCAGCGCCTATCCCAAAGCTTCCAATTTTATTGATAACTGACCCATCTGATAAAATGGCATCCGCTCCTAAAATAATTTTATTCATCATCAAATTTTTGCCGGAATAATGGGAAATTAAAAAGCCGGCCGAAGAATCACCAACCATAGTTGTTGATATCCTTGCTTTTAATAATATTTTAGATGTCATTCTTCCTTGAAAAAGAGGCCTTGTCTCAGTGTTGTAAACTTTAAATCTCTTTTTGTTTTCCCTTGCTTTAACTAAAATCTGTTCTACCAACCAAGAATGGCAATGGGTTAAGATATCATCATTATTTTTAATTAATTTTTCTCCATGACTAATAACTAAATCACCAGCATCTGACATTGTCATTAAAAAATCATTGCTTGCCCTTTTAACACAATCTTTTGCCTGAATTACGTTTTTAGGCCTGCTTTTGCTCAATTGGGAAAAAATAAATTTAACCCCATTTTGGGTCATTGGTTCGGTTGGTCTGGCTGATAATAAAAATTTAGCACCTATTTTAAGTTTTTTCTTTAGAATAGATAATTCTTTAGTATTAATGCTATCGCCGTAATTAGCCAGAGTTTTAATTGTTTCAATCGCTACATCAGTTGCTCCTTGAATTTTTAACGATTTAATTTTTTGAAACGTTTGTCTTAATAAAATATTCATATAATATTATTTATATCTTAATATTATTATCTTAATATTATCACTTTTTGATAAAAATACAACAATAAAAAAGTTTGGAAGCTCGGCTTCCAAACTTTTTGGTGTTGAAAAAAGAGCACAAAACTGTTAAAATATAGTTATGATTAAAATTAAAAAAACGAACTTAAAAAAACAAAAGCCATTTACTGACTTAAAAAAAATTGTGAAGAAAAAGAAAGAGAAAAAAGAAACCGAAATTCAACAAATTGTTAATCACTATTTTTATAGCAAAGGATTGTCTTTGCAAAAAATTAAAAGTGATGCTAAAAAGAGAAAAATAATTTATTCTCGTTTTACTCGTCCCGCCAAACAGCTTTTAGAGTTAGCTGGAACAATTAAAAAAGCAAAAAAAGCTATTGATAAAGTTGCTGAGTGGGCAAAATCCAGGAATCTTGATTATGCTATTGAAACAGTATTTAAAAAATGGTTAGAAATAGATAGCTTAAAACCAAAAGAAGTTGTAAAAAAGCCTTTTTATATGGGAAATCCTATGATTTGGAGCCAAGCAAAGAAGAAATGGTTTGTAATTGACGAAGGCGGAGATTGGCACGAATTTGTCGGCGAAGAAAAAGATATTAACTGGAAGATAGATAAGCCCTAACTATTAATAATTAGGGCTTGAAACAATTGATTTTTTAATTTTTGATTAATTTTTGCTCAAAATAACGTAAGTCATTTTTATCTACACCAGCTTCAAAAAAATCGTCAAAAATAATCGGAACAATGGATTGTATTTTTTCTAACAAGTTACACATAACTCTGCGAATTTCCCAATGCGCGAATTGCGATGTTCTCATCTTGAAAATGTGTCTCCATTCTCTGAAATTCGCTGAGATTACGATTTCAGACTTAATGCCAATTGGCAAAACTTGACGAGCATCTTCAGGAAACCAATCTGCTTTTCGTAAAGCTCTGTAAAATTTTTCAATTTCAGCAAACATTTCTACAAGAGACATCTTTTTTCCATTTTCTATTTCTAATTTTTTATTCTCATCCCGATGTGGAGGGACAACGCATTTAAGCTCAAATTTTTCCAAATCAGGACCCTGACCCCTTTTGGCATAATCTACATACCGAGTAGACTCTTGAGAGATTGCAGTTAAACGATGTCTAACTTGTTCGTGAGTAAAACCTCGAGAAACGTTGTAAAATTTAACCGACATATTGCTATGTTCTAAAACGCTGTAATGCCCACGAGAAATAAGCATTTTGCAAAATTTTTGGGCTGTTTCTATAGTAACGTTTTTGTCTGTTTGATAACAAGTATGCCCAGCTCTCTCAATTCTTAATAATTGGTCAAGTAATTCTTTCTGGGGTGTTAAAATAACAAATTCTCCCGCATTTTTAAGAATCTTCATTTAACTAATATATTAAACCTAATTCCTTTTTTTAATTCCGACCTTTATTTATAAAAAATATCAAAATTTTAGTACTTTGTCAATCTTTATGAATATAAAACAATATAAAATTATTTTTTTTGGAACACCTGAATTTAGCGCCATTATTCTTAATAAACTAATCAATAGCTCTTTTTGCCCAAGCGCCGTAGTAACTGCCCCAGACAAACTAAAAGGAAGAAAACAGATATTAACCCCCTCCCAAACTAAAGAACTCTCCGTTGAAGAGAATATTCCTGTTTTACAACCAGTATTTCTAAAAAATAATCCTCAGATTATCAAAGAATTAAAAAATTTAAAGCCCGATTTGTTTATTGTTGGGGCTTATGGTTTAATTTTGCCGACAGAAATTTTGAATATCCCATATAATGGATGTATTAATGTTCACCCCTCTTTATTGCCTAAATATCGCGGAGCATCACCTATTCAACAGACTATTCTTAACGGCGACAAAAAAACTGGCACTACATTAATATTGATGGATGAAAAAATGGACCACGGGCCAATTATCGCTCAGCAAGAATTGAAAATTCCAACCTTAATGGCCAAAATAACCTATCCTGAATTAAGCGTAAGATTAGCTATTTTAAGCGCTGATTTATTAATTAGTATTTTGCCAAAATTTTTAGCAAAAAAAATAAAAGCAATTAAACAAAATCACAAAAAAGCAACCTTTGTTAAGAGAATAAATAAGGAAGACGGAAGAATTGATTGGACCAAATCAGCTAGCGAGATTGAAAGAATGACAAGAGCTTATCGTCCGTGGCCAGTAGCTTATACAAATTTAACTGTAAAAAGGTTAAAAATAATTCAGGTTGAAGTTTTAAAAATAAATCACAAAAGAGAACCTGGGACAATATTTCTGCCTCTCCGCCAAAATTTTGAAAGGCAAAATTTAGGCACGGTGGAAAACAAAATTCCCGCAGTTGCCTGCGGGAAGAATGCTTTAATACTAAAAGAAATTCAATTAGCTGGAAAAAATATCATTACTGGGAAAGAATTCATTAACGGCTATCCCCGACTATTGAATAGTGTTATGAAATAAATTTTGTTTAAAGATTTTGACCCTCTTCTTTCGCTTCTTCTGTATTCTCTTCTTCTGGTGCTGGCGTTTCAACAGGTTCAACAACTTCTTCTGTTGCTACTGGCGCTGGTGTCTCAATAGGTTCAACGACTTCTTCTTTTGGAACAGCTGGAATTTCTTCTTCTTTGGACGATTCTTCGGTTTTAGTAACCGAAGCTTCTTTTTTATCAACATTATCAGCAGAAGAACTAGAAATGATTAAAATCAAACCAATAGCAGCTAAAGCTATAACTATCCAATAAGAAGTAAGGTTAGTTAGCAAAACAACAACAGCAACAACTAACAAAATAATTCCTAATATTAATTTTGGAGATTTATTTTTCATATTTATAAAAATTTAATTAAATTAATTAATTTACATTACATCGACCTCTTAATTTTAACATTTTATTTATTTTTTGTAAATAGAAAAGTAAAAATTTCTTTAGCAGCTGGAACCGCAACAGAGCTTCCTTCTCCTCCATTTTCTATCAAGATAGTCAAAACAATTTTTGGGTCATCATAAGGAGCAAAACCAATAAACCAAGCATGAGGAAGCTTATCCCCCCCGACCTGCGCAGTTCCTGTTTTGCCAGCTACTTCAACCGTTAAATTATTTAATTGACGAGCGCTTCCCTGGGTGACCGCCCTTCTCATACCCTTTTTAACTAATTCAAAATATTCTAAGTCAAATAAGTTTTGGTCGTGTATCTCTAATGGTTTGTTTTTAATTGTATTATTAATGGGATTTTGAAAAGCTTTCACAACATGAGGTACAAAAAGGGTGCCGTTATTAGCTAAAGCCATAGTATAATTAGCGACCTGGATAGGAGTAACTAAAATATCTCCTTGACCAATAGATAAATGATAAGTGTCTCCAATATACCAAGGCTCATTTTTGTTTTCTTCTTTCCATTCCGAAGTCGCAATAAGACCACTTTTTTCTCCTGGCAAGTCAATTCCTGTCTTTTTCGTTAAGCCAAAGATAGATAAATATTCTCTAATTTTTTGATGACCTAATCCTTCAAAATCTTTAAATCCTCCGCCTAAATAATAAAAAAAGGTATTTACCGATTCAGCTAATGCCTTAATTATGTCAGTATTGCCGTGTCCTCCCTCTTTCCAATCTGGAAAAAACCATTGACCAATTCTTATCCCTCCATTAGAAAAGACGTTAGTCTTGGAAGTAATAATTCCCTCAGATAATCCAGCTATCGCCAATAAAGGCTTAATGATGGACCCCGGAGGGTATTCTCCAACTAAAGCTCGAAATATAAAGGGTTTATTGGGGTCTTGGCTTAGTTCTTGATATTTAGAATCGTCGCCCTGAATGAATATATTGTTATCGTAACTCGGATAACTAAGCATTGCTAAAATTTCTCCATTTTGAGGGTTAGAAACAATAATTGTTCCTGCTTGACTATGGGCTAGTTTGATATATTTTTTTAAGATTTTTTCTATATATTCCTGTAGGTCTAAATCAATAGTTAAAATTATATCTTGACCATCTTCGGGAGGATTTTGGTTAACTATTTTTTCTGTTTGTCCCAAAGCATTGACTTCTATTTTTTTTCGGCCGTCTATACCCTTTAACTCTTTTTCATAATATAATTCTATTCCTGTTTTGCCAATTAGATCTATGGGGCTATATTCTGGATGTTCAATGAGTTCTTGCTCGTCAATTGGCGCCACATAACCTAAAATATGCGATAACATAGACCCATATAAATAATCTCTTTGAGCGCTAATTTCTATTGAAAAACCTGGCAAATCATTGGTAATAAGCCGTAATTTTATAGCTGTTTGATAATCTAAATTTTTAGCGATAATTATAGGATGGGAATAAGTCGTATCTATGTCAGTGCATATGTTTTCTATTTTTTCTCGCGTTTTGTCCCCTATCTCATCGATTCCTTCTGTTTTTAATAAAAATTTATAAAAAATATTATCTCTTTCTTCTTTTTCTATGGGCAAATCTTGGGGGAGTATGAATAAAGAAAAACGAGCTATATTTTTAACCAAGGGTCGACCCAAAGAATCATAAATAAGACCTCTTGTAGCCTTAATTAAATGGACTTTCGTCCTGTTTCCATCTGAAATGTTTCTATATTCAGTCCCTTTTATTATTTGTAACCAAATCAAACGTCCAACCAATATTAGAATAATAAAAATGATAAAGGAATAAAAAAATTTAATTTTTTTTATTTTTATAGGCGACAACATAGAATCGTCAGTGCTTGAAAAATCATTATCAATTAAAATATTTTTATCCATATTAGTTCTTTTTTCCTTTAATCATCTTAGCTCCAAGAGTAATAATAAAAATAAAACTAGCATTTAGAACCATGAACCAAATTAAATCAAACCAATAAAATTTATTTAAAACAATAACATAATCAGAAAATTTTAAAACATAAAATAAATAAGAAAAAAATAGAATATTAATTTTATAAATTAGGGCACTTCCTAAACCTAGGGCAAAAAATTCTTTACCAGAAGTTATATTGAATTTATAAAAAATTTTATGAACAACAATCAATGAGCAAACTAAACTTAAGAAAAATAAACCAGGCAAAAAAATAGAATATAGATCTAAAAAAAGGCCACCAATTATTGCGGTCAACCAAGCCCAGGAAGAAAAACCCATAAAAAATAAAACTATAACCAAAACAAAAACTAAAGATAATTGCCGAGGTAATAAGGGCCAAGACATTTGGAAAGCAACGAGCAAAAAAATAAAAAAAAGTAGGACAATAAATTTAACTATAGAAGACATAAAATAAAAATTAATTTACGGGCAATAAAACTGAAACGGTGCGTAAATTTTGTTCAACCAAAGGATTAATAACCAATTCTTGGAAAATAGCGTTTGGTTTTTTATTTATCTCTGCAACCTCGCCAATCATAATTCCTCTCTGGATCCCCTCTTCTAACCCTGAAGTGATAACAATATCACCTAATTTTACTTTTTGGTCCAAGGGCACATATTTCATTTTAAGTACTAAATTATATTCTCCTTGTATAACTCCTGATGTAATCTCAGATTTATTATCATCATTAAAATTAATAATATCAGCGGTAACGAAAGAATGAATATCTATCAAAGGCCGAACATAGGAAATCGAATTTTTACTGGTAACAACACTACCCACAAGAGAACCTTTTTGGTCAACTACTGCCAAACCAGGACCAATCCCGTCTTTTTTCCCTTTGTTGATTATAAGCCAATTGAACCCCGATTCGTAACGACGGCCCAGAATATTAGCTAAAATGAATTTATCTTGGGATTTTGTCAAAAAATTAAGGTGTTCTTTCAGTGTTTGATTTTCGGCCCGATAAAATTTCAATTTCATATTTTCAATTTTTAAATCTTCACAGATATCATATTGGTCTACTGGGTCATATTTTTGGCGATAAATTTTTTTTTGCCATGGTTCAGAAAGGACAAAAAAAATATTTTCTCCATGCAGGAGAAAAATGGATAAATACAATAATAACACAAAAACAAGAAAAACAAAAACTTTCCTCATAAAATTAAAATAGAATATTCCTTTTAAATTATCTAAATATTGGGCGCTAAATTTTCAATAATTGGACCATCGGGATAAACTTCATCAACAGAAATTTCAATGACATCTTCCCATTTAAACCCCAAAGATTCAAATATTTCCCCTGATTTGAAAGCGCGTTTTTGATTATTCTCTATCAAATATATTTCTGGTTGACTAGTATATTTAATCAAGGTGCCATCTAAATATCCAGTAATGTTCGTGCCATTGACATATGTTTCGCTTAACGGTATTTCAATTACATTTTCCCATTCAAATCCTAATTTTTCAAATATTTCTCCTGATTCAAAAGCCCGTTTTTGATTATTCTCTATCAAATAAATTCCAGGTTGATCTGGATATTTAATTAAGGTCCCATTAGCTCTTCCTTGTGTTTGAACAATAAACTGAAAACTATTTATTAACATTTGAAAAGTAGTTTTGAAGTTGGCTATTTCGCTAGTACCCACCATATAAGACAAAATATAAACTTTATCTTCTTTGTTGATATAAATTGTGAGATGGTCCTGACTCCATATTGCAGACTGATTATTAACAATTGTTTCAAATAATAAATCAGAATCTACATCTGGCGCTTGACGTAAATACCATTCCTTGGGACTTAATTTTTCAGGATTATTTTCAACAGTAATACTAAAAAATTCTCCAGTATTAGTAATTACCAAAATCTCTTGATTACTTGTTTCGGGTATAGCCCGAGCCAACCAAGAAGCTGGATAAAAAAAGCTATAAGCAAAAGTGGGATTAGTGTAAATATTAATCATCCCTGATGTCGCTATTTTATCGCTTTCAGTCAAAGGATCCATTAAGGCTAATATTTCTTGTCCGTCTGGCTTAGAATCAGCATCAGAATCGGGATTATTAATTTCTGTCCTAAAAATAGTTTCTTCAACGTTGGTTAACCCATCGCTGTCATCATCGGCGCTAGACGAAATATTAGGAGCTATTTTGAATTCCTCAATAGTAGGAGTTATTTTTGTTTTTTCAACAATAAGGGCCAAAGTATTAGAAGGTAAAAAATCTAACTCAATGCTTATGATATTATTATCAACATCTACAGAGCTTAATAAAGGAGTCCATAGATTATTTTTAAAATATCCAATAGCTACCTCTTCTTCCCATCTTTCTTTAACTAAATCTTGCTGATAAGATATTCTCAAAGTCGTAGTCTGTAAAAATATTAAATCATCTGCTGGTTCAACTTGATAAACAGCGCCAACAACAGTATAAGATTCGTCTCCTTTGTTTTCAGAAGATAAATTTCCAGTCATCTCAACCTGAATTTCTGGATCTATAGCTCCTGCTGGTAGATAAATATCAATCCAAGAAATTATTTCTTCTTTTTCGTTCTTTATTTCTGCTCTCAATGTTTGCTCCTCAGAAATAATTTCTTCTTCTATAATTTCTTCTTCTGGCAATAATTCCTCTTTAATCCCCTCTTCTGGAGCTAATTCTTCTTCTATTTTTTCCTGACTTTCTGGTAAAATTTTTGATTCTTCTGGTTGATTATAATATTTTTGAGCCCAGAAATAAAAATATATCCCACCTCCAATTAACAAAATAAAAAGTATAATCAATGGTAAAATTAGACCTCTTTTTTTATTGCCCCTTTTGCCTGAGCCAGATTTTCCGTTTTTTTGTTTAAATTTCTCTGGCATTACGTAAATCTTTTCTTCTATTTTTGAGCTCTGGTTTTCCTGTGATAAAGTTTGCTCATCATTAACCTTTTTGATAATATCTTTCTTAATCAACTCTGGAACAGCAAAATCTTGTTTTTGAATAGGAGTTGTTTCGGATGGTGATATGGGCGTGGGCGAAGACGAAACCATGGGAGCCGATTTCTGAATTGGTTGACTTTCTGAAATAATGGGCGCAGATGATGGCGAGGCTACTGGCGGAGCTGATTTTTGAATTGGCTCTTTTTCAGAAGGAATAGGCTGTGTTTGGGGATTATTATCTTTTTTGGGTGTCTTTATTTCATCAAACATAATACTAATTGTTAATTGTTCCCTCCTGCGCCGAGGCTTCCTCCTTCGCCGAAGCTTCGGCGGACAGGTCGGCGGGCAAGGATTGTTAATTGTTAAAATGTTCTAATGCTTTAATGTTCTAATGCTTTAATTTCTTTTTCTAAATCAAATAGCTTAGCGCCTGGAGTTGGGTCATCTGGGTCTAACCCTTTTCTTACTTCTTCGCCATCTGATATGCCGTCTTTATCAGTATCTGCGCTAAGAGGATTTGTAAAATAAATTTTAACCTCTAATCTATCAGAAAGTCCATCTTGGTCTGTATCTGGATTATCTATTTTTGTTTTCAGTTGTTTTTCCTCTACATCAGTTAAGCCGTCAGCGTCTGTGTCTAAAGGTTTTTCTTTGATTTCTTTTGGAACAATTAAAGGAGTGCTGGTTGTATTGCTAGCTGACTCAGTCAGAATTTCGTTATCAAGTAAAACGTCTTTATTTTCAAATTTATTCCAGAAATATAAAACTACAAAACTAATAGCAATAATTATTGCTAAAATAATCAATAAACGCGTTATTAAAATAAAAATATCCCCACCTTCTTTGTGAGTTTTCACTTTATGAGAAGGCTTATTGGAGGGATTTTTTGGAGAACGTTCTATAGAATATTTTTCTTTATTCTTTTTATTGATTGTTGGTTTTGGCCCAACGTCTTCAAAAATATCTTTTGGTTGTTGATTGTTTAAGTTGTTCATTTAATTAAGTTTAATTGGATCGGCAAATTTATAGCCCTGCAATATTTTTTCACAACACTTCGGACTTGGACGAATTCTACCCTCTGACCATAAATATTTACTTATTTGCTTCGCATTTTTCCAATGATATAAAATTTGACCATTCTTTATGGCAATATTGGAAATAATAATTGTATCATCTATATATCTTTTTCTCGACAATTGTTCGTTGACTGAAGTGAGTTTGTTGTGATATCCAATATCAAATAACATATTATACTTTTCAAACCCAATCCTCGTGCCTGTTACCATTATTTTTTCTAATTCTAATATATTAGAATCGTTTCCCCCCGTTAAAGCTATATCAATATCCCATGTATTTTTTGGATTTTTTAAAAATTCACCATGCAGCCAAACTTCATAATTTTCTATACCCTTTAAGGATAAAAAATCTTTTTTCCATAATTTAAACTTTTTTTTATTTGGCCTATCCCACGGCTTAGTAACAATAATAGGATATCTTATATATGTAAAATATTTTTTGTTTATCATTATCAAAAAATTATTATGGCGACACATTGCCTCCTCCACCTCCTCCCGTGTATTCACAAACCCCATTTTCACAATCTTCTTCATCATCACATTGGATAATACATGATCCACAATGATACCATGAAACTAATATATTAGTTTCACAACCATTTGTTTCATCATTATCACAATCTTCCCAATCATCCGTACAGACACATTCATCTAAATCATTACATTGCATATGAAAACCGCAAGGAGCCCCTGGTTCATAATCAGCACAGCTCTCACCAGCTGGAATAGCTTGAGGACAACCCTTAAACCTGACATCATCTATATAAAAATTTGTTCCCATGTCTCCTGTGTCGATATAACCAACAGATAAGCCAACCTCATTCTGCAAAATACCTATGGCGCTCAATGTGTTGGCCATTTCAGAGGTGTATACAAAACTATAAATATATTTTTGCCACGAGGGATAATCGCCTGCCGGAAGTGAACCTAAATTGATAGTAGGATAAGGTGTTGTTTGAAATGGATACTGCAAAAAACGACACAAACCACAAGCATCTGTAGGGTCAGTAAAATTAATATCACAAGCAGCATTACAATCTCCTTGAGCGTGACAGATAGCACAAGAATAACTTTGACTACAATGGCCGAGTTTATAGCATAATGTCATGCTTACATCAGAAGTTGTATAACCTTTATAATAAAAACTAAAAACATATTCTTTGTTGGCTTGAAGCGCAAAATCTGAGACATCATAAAACGTTTTGCCCCACATCACACGATTTGTCCATTTCCACATCAAATCATCGCCTTCATTGAAATCACAATCTCCGCAGCTTCCATAGTCCGTAAAATTACAAACATTTGGTGGTCCAATTTCCCAAATACAATCAGCTTTATAGGGGAAAGAATTAGGCCAAAAACTTAAAGGGTCAGTAGTTCCTTCACAAACAGCTTGCGAACAAATTCCTGGATATGGTTCATTAGCATCCTGCTGAAATCTAATACTATCATCTCCAGTATATGATGATTGATCATCAAGTGTTATGTCTACATGTGATTGAGCGCCACCAAGTTGCCATAAGTTATTCTCGGTTGGAAAATCATCAGCAAATTGACTCTCTACGCAATCATAATTACAACATAAATAATTATCCTCACAAGCATTACCACATATACCACAATTGTCGTCATCTATTGAAAAATCTGTTTCACAACCATCCAATGTAACACCATTGCAGTCGCCATAACCATATTGACAAACACAATTTCCAGAGCTATCACATTCAGTATTCAAGTCACAAACATTACCGCATACGCCACAATTAGTATCATTGGACAACAGGCTTGTTTCACAACCATTCGCATCAAATCCTGTCGTTAGATAGTAGAGTACATTATTCTCGCATATTTCATCTGTTGGACAATCATTATCATTTTCACAAGCATGCCAAGTACTTTCGCTACAAACCTTTTCATCTCTATCTCTGTCACAATTACCCCAATCAATTCCTTCGCATTGACAAACACCAAAATCACAAAATTCACGCTGATAACAAGGTGCGTCACAATCACTACAATGATCATTATTGATTAAAAGGTTTGTTTCACATCCATCTGTCCAGCTACCATTACAATTACCCCAATAATTTTCAGGATAACATACAAAAGGATAGTCTGGTGGAGGTGGGTGAGGAGCGGCTACACAGTTAAAGTGGAATCCCCAATTAGTGCCCTCTGGCACTGTTTGGCATGAATGTTGGATATCACATTTTTCACAATCACCACAAATAAAATCTTCTGGATAATAAGTACAAAAGCCAAAACCATCACAATAACCAGCCTCACAATTAGCTGGATCATTTATACATTCAAGATTATAATCTTCTCCCAAAGGAATATTCAAACATTGACCACTAATAGAACAATATTTACATATTCCGCATGAAACTCCAGGGGTCTCTAATTCACAAGCACCAGCTCCATCACAAAAACCAGTTGAACAAGGACTTGTATTTGAGTCTGGACAAACATCACGAGGATCATTGCCACTAGCGACTAATTGACAATTACCGCCAGCGCAATGTTGACACAGGCCCTCGCACGCCGTATCACAACAAACGCCGACCGAATCAACAATATCACTACAATAACCTGATAAACATTCAGTATCAAAATTACATTCCCCCCCTAAATTTATCTTTTCACAAACTTCACGTCTCCAATGGCAATTGACACACTGTAATCCTGATGTATAAATTCCTACGCCCAGGCCCAAATCTAAACAAGTTTTTTCTGGTATAAAATCGCCTTCTGTACAAATCAATCCTCCGCTATTACATTCACATTCTTCACAAGCATCTTTTATGTTATCTCCACACTCTCCTGCTCCTTTAGAAATATCATAATTATATGTTACCGCATCATCATCTTGGCTAATTATTATATCTTCTTCTCCTAACCAAATAATATCAATACCACTATCTGGTTTGTATTCTAAATTTGCAAATAAACTATATCCCTGCCCAGCGCATAAGTCATCGTCTGATGTTAAATATCGATAAACATGAGAACCATTAGGGTGAGAAAAAATACCAGTGGTTGGGTTATAACAAGTTCCACTACATTGATAATCTGGCTGGCCCGGGTCATTAAAACAATTTGCGCAAGGGCCATCTAAGGTATTAAAACGATTAATCGGATCAATCGGCAATGACTGTCCCAACTCATTGCTCAAAGTATATTGCCATGATGGCCATGTTGAATAAGTTTCTCCAATACCATAAGAACCAGAACTTAAATTAGGATAATACGACGTTAAACCATAATAATCATCCAATTTTTTTTCTGTTTCACTAATATCATAAATTCTTAATAAATCTCTTTGTAACTGTAATTTATGCGTTGGGTTAGTAATATTAATATTAAATTTCCAATTATTTAAAAGCTGGTTAAATATATTAATAGTTTCTGACGAAGCTCCTTCGTTATAGGATAATATATATATATAAGAATCAATAGTGCTGTTATCTATGTCAGTAGCGCCTATATAAATAGTGCGACCATCACGAACAGCATAATAATTATCAATAGCTAAATAAGTTGGGCTAGCATGATTAGGTACATTCTCGCCATCGTTATACCATAATAATGGTGGTAAACGTTTTGGATTTTCCATTACTTTCAATCCAATCGCATCTCCTTCTGAATCCTCAACAGTAAAGAAAATTTCTTTAATAGGGATTGGCGCCTCTGCTTTAACGGGCAAAATATTTAAAAAATATGACAATATTAAAAACATGCCACCGATAGCGCTAATAATTATAAAAAATTTTAAGTGCTTTTTTGACATAAATATGGATAAATTTAAATTTTCGCCTTAAAACGCAGAGCAGTAAAGCGTTCCAGGGCATTACTTTTCGGTGCCAGGCACCTAATTAAGTCTTATCGGATCGGCAAATTTATAACCCTGCAATATTTTTCTATATCGCTCGGGGCTTGGTTGAATTCTACTCGCTGACCATAAATATTTGCTAATCTGCTTCGCATCTTCCCAGAAAGATAGTACTTTGCCATTTTTGATAGCCATATTTGAGATTAATATTATATCATCTATGTATCTTTTCTCTGATAATAGGGTAGCGGACGAAATAATCTTACTATGATGCTGAATATCAAATAACATATTATATTTTTTAAATCCCATTTCCGTGCCCGCGATCATTATCCTTTCCAACTCTAAGATATTAGATGTTTCTCCGCCAATCAGCGCAATATCTATATCCCACGTATCTTTAGGGTTAATTAAAAATCTACCATGCAACCAAACTTCATATCTATCTACCCCTTTTAATGATAAAAAATCTTTTTTCCATAATTTAAACTTTTTTTTATTCGGCCTATCCCATGGCTTAGTAACAATAATTGGATATCTTATATAAATAAAATGCATTTTATCGAAAAAAATAGTTTTATTATCGACTTCCCCCACCTCCTCCTCCACCCTTACACTCTCCGCCTATACAGTCCCAATCTTCAGGACATTGAATAGTGCATGATCCACAATAATACCATGAATTTAATAAATCAGCCTCGCAACCATCTGATGGGTTTCCGTTGCAATCCCCCCAGTCATTTTCACAACTAAATCCAAGACAATCAACATTACATTTGGCTATATGTTTTGATAAGTCAGGTCCATCGCAAACTTCACCGCAATTGACCCCACTAATGCCACATGAGGTTCGCCAATAAGTAGTAATACATTGCTCTATAGTATTACTTGGATGACAATCGCCATCGTCATAACATATGCCATTATATTCACATTGGTCAACAAGACAAGTAGTGGTTGCTGATGCTGTGTTGCTATAAAAAGAATAACCACCTGCGTTATAGGCTCTAATCTTGTAAAAATATGATGTCAATGGAATTAATCCAGTATCAAGATAACTGACGACATCAAGGCCAACCGTGGTGGTAAAATCCAAATTAGAATCAAGATATCTTTCTATTTCAAATCCATCTTCATTATTAGAATTATCATTCCATGTTAAATTAATTTCGCTAAAATTTGCTATAGCCATGAGACCACTAGGATCATCTGGTGAAGGCACTACTATACAAATCCCATTTTGACAAATTTCACCTGTGCCTTGATTGCAAATAATGCCACAACCTCCACAATTAGAAATCGTTGTTAAATCTGTTTCGCAACCGCTGTCATAAGTACAATCACCCCAGTTTGTTTCGCAATTCCACCCAAGACAATCATTATCACAAATAGTATGAGGCGGTGTATTAACGCCATCGCAAAATTCATTACAATTAAAAGAATCATCTCCGCAAGAAGTTAACCAATCAGGGGCTACACACTTTTCAATACCAATATTCGGATGACAAATTCCATCATCATAACAAAAACCATCATATCCGCACTGATTAGCTAAACAGCTATCAGTAATTCCTTCAACTTCGCCACTAACATTACTACCAGTATCATTATAAGCCCTAATTCTATATGTATAGGTTGTATTAAAATTAAGACTTGTATTTTGATATGATTCAACGCCAACACCTAATATGGCAATCACTGGCCAAGAGCCAGAGTCAAATCTTTCTACTTTAAACCCAACTTCATTATTGGAATTATCAACCCATACAAGACCAATCTCACTAGATGAATTCGCATTGGCTGATAATCCAGTAGGAGACGCGGGAGCAATGGGTTGAGTGGCGGTGGTAACGATTATTGCATTGCTATATCCTGAATTACCAATTGAATTATGGGCATTAATTTGGTAATTATAACTAGTTGATTCATCTAAGTTAGTGTCCTTATAAAATTCAATATTAACGCCTACTCCTCCAATTTCAACCCAATCTCCATCCGCTATTTTTCTCTCTATATTGAATCCTTCCTCATTATCAGAATCATCACTCCATGTAAGATTAATTTGACTATATGGATTAAGACCGTCTATAACACCATTAAGATTAGTAGGAGGATCAGGAGGAGTTAAAGCTGGATTAGTGCTTACAGTTATCGTATTACTATAACTTTCTCCATCTTCATTATAAGCTCTAATTCTATAAGGATAAATAGTTGATGGCGCAAGTCCTGTATCTATATAAGAAACTGAATTAGTAGTATTGGGTCCTAATGCCTCAAGGAGTGCCCAACTGTCAACATCAAATTTTTGGACATCAAACCCATCTTCCTGTGTTGTGCCACTAGAATTATCAATCCAGCTGAGCGTAATTTGTGTAATATCAGGTATACCGTTCAAATCTGAAGGTGCTTCAGGCGCATAAGATGGCATAATAGCAGTTATTGCAGAAGCTTGATTACTCCAACTAGAATTTCCACTATCATTATATGCTAAAATTTTATAATGATAATCAGTTCCGGGATTTAAATTAATATCATAATATAAATTAATATTAGGACCTACTGTCGTTATTTCACCCCAAAAGCCGTCTGAGTACATTTTTCTTTCTATTTTAAATCCATTTTCATTGCTAGAATTATCTTCCCATTCCAAATCAATGCGTGTTGCCGGATATATTGCATTTTGAGTTGCAACTAATCCAGAAGGAGCTGAGGGCGCAATTGATTGATATACACAAATGCCATTAATACATTCATAATCTGAATCGCATTCAATGTCACAATATCCACAATTATCAATATCTCCTAATAAATCTGTTTCACAGCCAGTACTATCATCCTCGTCGCAATTTCCATGACCAGCATCACATTCCCAGTTTAAACAATCATTTCTACAATGAGTATCATATCCTGGAATATTTCCCACAACGCCATCGCAAATTTCGCTACAATTCAATTCTCCGTCTCCGCAAGAATTTATCCATTCGCCATTAAAACACATTTGAGTAGTGCCAGATACGCACTGTTCTTCTTCATAACATTGTCCATCTTCATAACATTGTCCATCTGGACAAGTAGTCGTAGTCCAAGATTCCATTGTATAGGCAGAAAAACCAGAATCATTATATGCCCTTACGCGATAGTAATAAGTTGTGGCTGGATTTAAATTCAAATCATTATAAATATTAACATTAGCGCCCATTTTTCCAATCTCAATCCAAGCGCCGCTAATTATTTTTCTTTCTATTTTAAAACCGTCTTCATTGGTAGAATTATCAGTCCAAGTAAGATTAATTTGACATTCTGGATTATCACCGTCGGTTTGAGCAGAAAGGCTAGAGGGTGCAAACGGAATGTTAGGAAAACAAGTTCCGGTTGCGACGATTTTATGATAATAATCATCGCAAACCCAATCAGAACAATCAAATAAGCAAGTAGCATGAACAGGTGTATTATCAAAGACATCACAACCATCTTCACCTTGATCTTGCTCCCAAACCCCATTACCACAATTGCTTGGTATGGCCTCTCCTCCCAACAATAATCTTGGCAATAACAAGGATTGGTTGTCGCGACAATAAGGAAGTTTAAAATTAGTATCTTGGTCTACGTAAATCCAAGGATGTTCACAGATAAAAACCTGGGCTGATACAGAGCCCTCAACTGGATTTACTGAATCCCCCCCAACATTTGTGATTAAGGTTGCAGTGGCAGTAATTTGGGAAAAACCATCTTGACTTTTGGCACTAACTGCGCTCAATTGAGCTGTAGGATCGCCACTAATATCTACTATCTCCGGCATTGTTGAGGTCCATTCCCAATCCCATTCATATACACCACTTATGGGTTCTATTTCATCGCCCCGATTGTCAATAGCATGAACTTCAATTTCATTTGTTTGTCCAGCAGTAGTAAAATAAATATTATTTGGTTCTATTATAACCGAAGACAAGGAACAAAGCACACTGGTCTCAAAACTTGATTCATAATTACTGCCCAACGGTAATCCATATTTAGTTTTCACGCCATCTGTTCCGCCCTGGATAATAATTTTATGTTCTTTGTGTTCGCTAAGCAATCCTGCGCTAATATTAACTACTGTTTTATCGTCTTCTATAACGCTAGAAATACTAATTGGCAAGTGACACCAACAATTGGGCATCTGAGCTTCAACATTTTCTACAAAAATATTTTTTAATTCATAATATAATCTAGCGAAGATATTTTTATTATGTAAATTTTCAAAAGCCGCTGTTCCACATCCCGTACAATTCAATCCCAATTGGGCGTTATCATATTGACCCCACAATTCAACTGTATTTGTTGAGATGGTAGAAGTATCCATTACTTGATTAAAAGTAACGTCGATAAGCGTATTGCGACACACATCATTGCCCTGAGGTTGCGATGATTCGACAGAAGGATAAGTTTTAACAATTAAATGAACGAAATCATTAATCTGTGGACTGCCATCTATGCTTGCCTCTA
>Ga0307928_10000892_pt1 | contig 22370 bp, 7 predicted proteins | sample AceLakmetagen232_FD_201815 | JGI IMG/M metagenome (GOLD analysis project Ga0307928, IMG submission 201815) | Saline water microbial communities from Ace Lake, Antarctica - #232 | ecosystem: Environmental > Aquatic > Non-marine Saline and Alkaline > Saline | place: Antarctica: Ace Lake... | reverse complement strand
TCCCATTGCAATTCTACTTTTCCACTACCAGGTTCTATTACCATTCCCGTAGGACTATCAATAATTATATCTTGAAAATTATCTTCTATAAAATTTTTTGAAATTTCATAAGAAGGTCCTCTTGACGAACTATCTTCTGTTTCAAAAACATCAATAGGAGTAATAACAAAATTATATCTGCTATTTATATTGAAATAAATACTAGGAACCACAAAATTTGTTGCTTTACCTATTTGTTTTTCTTCTACATAAATCTCATCGTTTGCTCCATATAATGTTAGATTTGTTATAGTAGAAGTTATTATAATGTAACTAAACCACGAATAAGAAGGATTTTCCCAAGAAACAACAATAGAATTATCCGATTGTTTTGTTATATTAACATTTGTAACTGCCGGTAAATTCTCATATGTTTTCGTTTTGTCTATTCTTATAAACATACCATTACTAATATTCCCATTATCATCCATTGTTTGAATCATAATTAGATAAGAAGTATATTCTTTAATTGATTCATAAAAAATAACATTTCTTTCATCTTTAAATGGTATAAATTTAACATTTTCCTTATAATCTTCAACATCTGCTGATGATAGATGATAAATAGGCTCAGAAACTCTTAAGCTATTTTCTATAAATGTTATCAAAAAATATTTAGGAGCGGGAAAATATACATATTCTATATATTTCCAAGAAATATCTGCTTCTAATCCAACATACTCAAAAAAACTTCGTTTAACATCAACAACTATGTCACGAACTTCTCCTGCTCCGGCACTATATCCTAATTCTATTTTTTTAGATATTCCCGCTGATTCATAACCGCTTTTAGTCACTCCGCAAACGATAACTTCATACCAAAGATAATTTTGTAAATTTTCTATAATGGTATATGTAGCATTATATTGAGAATCTGCAAGATTAGCAGTAACTATTTTTTCTGTTATAGATTCCCCTGTATCTAATAATTTTACTTCTACTCTATACTGAGTTACATTATCAGAAGGAGAATTATCCCATATAATCTGTATTGACTGATTCCCAGGAAAAGCTTGAAGAAAAAGTGGAGGACTTGGTATTCTTGTATCAATTCCTGTAGTAAGTTCTATTTCAGCCGGATCGCTTTCATTTCCACTTAAATCTACAGCAACAATTAAAAAGATATAATCTGTATTATCATCTAATTCTGTAACAATATACATTATTTCTGAAATTTTAGCTAATTCTTTATAAATAATAGCACTAGGACTTCCCAATCCAATTGAGGCATTTTTATAAGCTTTTACATCAAGTATTTGTCTTATAGAATAATAACTAAAATCTATTTCAGTATTTTCGTCCCACTCAAAAGCAAGTTGATTATATGATCTTAGTTGTATTATCTCTCTTAAATTTTTAGGAACCGCAGGAGGAATTATATTAACACAAGTAACACTCGTAATATTAGAAAATCCGCTTACTCCCCCGACAATCGTTTCATCCGTAAAAGATTTCATATAAATATATTTAGTTTCATTAGCCTCAAAATTAAAATCAAGTGGACCAAAAGACCTTAATATTTTATATGCTGTTTTTTCTGGAAATGATCGTGTTATCTCTATCATACCTATTCCAGGGGAAACGGTTAAATTATAAGAAGGTATAGACGGAGTTTCAGTTTCTTTTAAAGATATGTCCCAACCCAAAAGTTTTCCTTCTCCTACTATTTCTGATAAATAAGCAAGTTGATTATCAATAGCACTAAATCTTCTTTTATCTACAGTTGCTGAATAGATATTTCCCCAAGTAAAAGCTTCAAATTTATAATGAGGAGTTTTAACAGACATAGATTTTTAATCTAAATTCAAATTAATAAATTGATTGTTATCTAGTTCAAACATAAGACCAAAATTCTTAACCATAGGGACATCTATATATTCTCCACAATAACTTAAACTTGTGATATCTCTTGCCTTAAAAGTAAAAGAATTAGAAAGCAAAATATAATCACTGCCGTCATAAGCATCTATTGTTAAATAATATATATTGGTAGGCTCAAATTCGGTTAAATCTGGTCTATAAATAATATTAGTTTTTTTAGAAACAGGTAAATCAACTCCATCGTCAGGAATTAAATTATCATCCGCTACCCAACCAGTTTTATCATTTCCGCTAAATTTAGTTAAGAACTCATTTGTTCTCTCTGGATTTTCATAAAATTTAATACGAAAATGAAATTTTTCTTGTGAATCTCCATTATTAGTAAAATCAAAATCTATAATATCAACAAAAGAAGTATTACAACCAGTTACAAAAGTTTTATTACTTGATATTATTGTAAAACTTATATCTTCATCTTCTTCTCCTGATGGAATATCATAAGCATATTCAATTTTCACAAAATAATATGTATCGCACTTAATATTAGCAAAACCAGGAGGAGCAAATAAGATTGAAGATTCACTACCGCTAGTTACTGTTACTCCGTCCGCAGAAATAGCGGAACCATCTGCGCTAAATCCATCTTGATTTACATAAGAAAAACAACTATATATGGGAACAGAAAGTTCAGCATCTTCATAAAAGATAATTTTAAAATGATAATTATGAGTGAAAGCGGATAAATTCTGGAAATTAAATATAATCGTATTTACAAACAATTCACTAGCGTAAGGACCATATTCTTCGAATCTACTTGTTCCAAAAGATTCACGACAAGGAGAAATAAATTTTATACCAACTCTTAAATTTTCTCCTATTTGATTTACATTAAATAATCTATTTTCATCAATAAGTTGGTATTCTGACCAATCTACCGAATTAGTAGTATTTAAACCAAAAACTATTTCTGCCGCAACAGGAATTATTTTTTGACTAGTTAATATACCCTTATTTATTCTACTTGGTAAGATAAAATTAGTAGTAAAAAAATGAACAGCTTCACTGGCAATAGCTTTTATACTTGCTCTATAAAATATAGGACTGATATCTTTTTGATGACTTATTAATTCTATTTTAAATTGTAAATACCGACCAGACATATAACTAAGATCCACTCTATTCGCACTACTGTTCTCAAATGGACCTGTCCAATCATCAAGAAGAATATCATTACTTGAATCTGAAGCCCTAACGTATATATAAACAAACGTATCTGTCACTTCCGTTGCTTGCCATGATATATAATCCCATTTTACTAAATCCAAAGAACCATCAAAAATTTCACTTACATAAATTCCTTTTTCTTCTTCTATTTTATCAGCTGAAAAAAAGGAATTTGAACCTGTTAATGTAAAAACCGCATTTCCAAAATCATCTAATTCAATTATTTTATTTTCATTTACATAATCTCTCAATGTTTTTATTGTTATATCATCTATGAAATAACTATTCTCAGGAGTATCTTCAGCTTTTATTTTTGTTTTATTCCCAGCTCTATCAATAAGAGATAAATAAACATTTTTCGCATTTTCTAAAGCTTTTATTTTTATTATTTTCGTATCTGATATAATATAAAGTGCCATAGTTATTGGGTCTAATGTTATATCATTCACGTTTTCAGTATGAGTATATTTCCACGTCCAATTTCCTGTTTCCGAAAGATAATAAACTATATTATCTACAACAGCATATAAAGTATATAAAACATCTCCATTCAAAGTTTCTTTACGAAATCTTTTTATGACATTTACTTTTCCAGGAAGAGTAACAAATGAAACATTAAAAGCATAACTATTTGCAAAAGATTTTAAAATTTTTCCTGTTTGAGAATCTCCTATATAAATATAACCTACATTTTCAATTTTAAAAAAACGAGTTGAAGATAACGAGACAGGACTACTATATACAATTAAGGAACCATTGTTTATAACATCTATTTCATGAACGAAACCAGACGGACCAGTTACTGCTATTAAATTAATAGTACTTGTGGTTCTTTCATCTCCAGTATCTCCAGCGTCTCCCGGAACATCTAAAGATGTTGTCAAATCATAAATATTTTCATCAATATTTGAAACTATAATAGTTGAATTAACACCATCGTAAGCATATATTCTACCTCCTGCTGTTCCAGAACCATCTTTATATTCATTTCCTGTTCCAATTCCAGAACCTATATAAAATATATTATTTAGTTCCTGATAACAAAAAGCTCTTGATTCTTGAAGAAAAAAATATTCCTGAAATTTCAAACTATAAATATTTCCTTCTTCAGTGTAATTATATACATAAATTCTAGCTAATTCCGTGTCATGACCAATACTTACAATTAATTTGTCATTATATTCAGCAATAAAATCAATATAATTATTTTCTCCATAAGAAAATAATTCTTCCCATTGAGCTTCAACAGGATTATATTTATAAAGAATGGCAGGAAGAGAAGAACTAGCAAAATATTCCTGTGTTGTATCGGCAAAATATTTTATTTTACTTCCATAACCTACCAAAAATTGAAATTCAGTTGTTATCTCATCTAAAGATAAACCCAAATTATGAATATAATTCGTTGCATATGGAATTGGCGTTTGAGGAACAATCCCGTCTTCTGTGAAATTAGGATAATTAGAAACTATCATATTCTCAATTCCAGATCCTTCTTCTCCATCAGTGGCATGATTTATATTAACTCTTATTATTCCTTTATTTACTTGTTCTCCTATATGAAAACCTGTAGGATTAATAGTATCGTCAAGTATAGGTTCAAACCAAGGAGGAGTAGTATCAAGATGAAGTCTATCAAAACATAAATTATTATTCATATCGTTTATTTTAACTTCATTTTCGTTTCCTTCAGTAGAAACATATAAATTATTATTAAAACTAGCAAAATCTTTAATTCTTACTAATTTATTTTTTATTGTCATTTTTTCTTCATCTGTTTGAGTAAAATCAGCTCTTAACTCTAAATCTCTTCTTATAATAACTTCAACAAGATCAGTATCTCTTAAGGGACAATCAAATTTAACAACATTCTTATCCCCCGTAGCACTACTATCGTAACCTATTTCATAACCAAAAGAAATTAAATTTCCATTGATATAAACATCTATCACATCTTTTTCACTTATTTTATAATCTGGATCGAGTCCCACACTCTTATCGATATCTATATAATATAAATTTAAATTTTGATTTTTTTCTACATTTGTTAATTCTGGTTCTATTGTTACTTCATAAACTCCTGTTGAATAATCTTCTTTAATATCATCAACTAATATTTGATTTATTTTACTAGCTGTTCCTGCCCAAAGAACATTAGGTTCTTGCCACTTTAAGCACTTTATATCATTACTCCATAAAAATTTCTTAGTTGCAGTATCAATTACTGAAGGAATATCAGAACCAATCATTTTGGCAATTCCATCCGAAGTAGCGATATAACGAATTCCGGTATTTCTTATAGCAATATCATTAATCCAGACAGAAGGCATTCCTACTTTTGTTCCAAATCTCAAAAATTTCTTTTTATAAAATTTATATAGACCATTATGAGTACCAATCCAAATGACATTATTATCATCAACACTAATACAAGAAACACTACCTAACTTAAATATTCCCAAACCAGAATCAGGTACTTCATATTCTACCTCTTCCCCCCAATTACTTTGTGAATCTGAATTATATAAATTTTCTATTTTTAAAATTACTTCATTATTTTCCTCTTCTATAGTTTCGTTAATTTTTAATATAGAAAATCCGCTTTCAGTTCCAACAAGTAAATAATTTTCTCTATCAAATTCAAAAATATTTATTTTACTCGGAGAAATAAAACTAGTTGTATCCGATCCAAAAATTATTTCTGTAAAACCATTTACGTGTTCTGTACTATAATAAATCTGATCATCTGAAGCCAAAAATAAATAATTATGTTTATCAAATCTAATATTATTAAACTTTGTTAAATCAGACGGTAGACCAGAAGTTGCAATTTGAGTGTTTTTTCCGACAACATATAATAATTTTGTATTATTTACAAAAAACATAAAACCATCTTTTCCCACAATCCAAACGTTTCCATAATTATTAATAACTGCATCTTCAGCACTTATTTTATCAATATTATCATAATATTTTGCTTTCAGTTCTCTGACCTCAAAAGGAATAACAGCGTCATTCGTATAATATTTAAAATTCTTAAATATCATATGGGTATTAAGAGTATTAGAAAAATCTCCAAATCTTATTTCTTTTCTTGATTCTTTCCCGCTTAATAACAAATCTCTATCTTTTAAAATAAGAGAAGGATCTTCTCCTTTAATATAAACTCCATGATCAATAGTGAAACCAGGATCTGATAAAGTTGGCTCACTTGAATTTATATCATAAAGACCAACTCTAATTTCTGTAAAAAGTTCCGAAATTTTTAAAAAATCACTTGTGTCTGATAATTTTGCTTCATATAAAACAAAAAGATCTTCTGTAAAATTCTTTGCAACACTAGGAAAACTAGCTCCTCTTTCGCCAGAAAAATTAAAAAAAACATCAAATGAACCTGTCGTACTGCTAACTATAGTGTTAGTTGTACAATTATAATAAGCAATGTAAATATTTTTTTGAATAGCTTCTTCATATTGTGAAGAATAGGCAATAGGTTCGAATTCGACCAAAGAAGGATTTGCGGACGGGTCAAGAGACTTTGGAGCAAATGTATACTCTGGATGAAAACCTTCCTTGGCATCTTGCCAAACTATATATATTCTTCCTGTCTGTTCATGCTCAGAAAGTTTTGGATATTTTGAAATACCACGTCCAATTGCTACTATACTTTCAGCATTAATCACACTTAAATTATAACTCAACATCGCTAAATAGATTTGATATTTTCCAGTATGATTATTATGCCAAACAATAACAATTTTTCCATTTACAGATACAAGAACATCTGAGTAATCAGATATTCCAGTAGAACTAGACACGGTATAAGGAATTGAAAACACATTAGATAAAACATTATATTTAGTTATTTCTATAGCACTATTTTCATTTGTAAATCGTTTTGTCCAGGATATAAATAAATGATTAAAACGAGAAAAAATAGCAGGTCTATAACATCCATAATCAGAAAAGGTTATTTTTCTATCTTCTTCCCATTTCTGTAAACTTCTTGTAAATTTTTTCATATATATTTCTGGATGAACCGTCCGACCATCTTGCCAAACTACATAAAGATTGTAATTATAATCAAGTGCTAACCGTGGATGTCTTGCATCTCCAGTATCAACACCAAAGTAAATAGGATTACTCCATCCTATATTATTTTTATATATAAAACCTATTGATATATGATTTGTTTTCTTCGTTTCAAAAACAACATAAATATTTTTTTCATCATCTATTATAATATCCGGTGATGTAGCTCCTCCTTCTCCATTAGTAATTATTTCCGGTTGAGACCAAATCCCATCAGAATATTTACAATAATATATTTTACCCACTATATCTCCATCATCATACCAAACAACATGTAAGTCCCCATCTATATCTTTTGCGATAACAGGTTTTAACCCATTTCCTTCTTCTGTTGCCTTAGCAAAAAAAGCAATATCAGCAATTTTTGAATAAATTGATTCTGTTCTTTTTCTTTCATATAACTTTAAGCTATCTTTCTTGCCAGTTAATCTATAATTAGTTTCTTGCGTTGTATCAAAAATAACTTTTTCATCCGCATTTGCAAAAATAATTTCTTGTGTTAAAAATGTAATACTTTCTTTTCTTTTACCATCGTTTATATATATGCCAGATCCTCCTTTATAATCTTCATCTAAAACCATAGTACTATTTACTATTGCTTCTACTTTAAGATTAAAATCAACTGTCCAACCTTTTTCGTTATTAACTTTGTCGTACCATTCTGTTCCAGGTCTATCATGGCAATAATACCAAATTCCTCCTCTTTTAATATCATATACATTTTCGCTTAGCATTACTATATGTCATTACCCCGATCATACACAGTATTTATATTAAAACCATTATTATCATAATAAGCAGCGTTAAAAACCATATTTTGCACAAGATACCAACTTTCTTCTTCGGGATATTTATCGTTAACTAAATCATCTCTTACAAAACCAAGATCTTGATCGTATAAATAAATTACATATCCTTTAATAATTGTAGCTCCTTGGGTATGAGAAAAAATTATATTTTCAGTATTTTCAGATCTACTTATATTATTGATAGTATAATATCTACTTTGATTTATTGGATCATAAAAACTATTACTTGCTCGAATTTTATATTGTTGTCCAGGAACCAATGCATATATTTTCCCTCCTTCTTCCGTATCATCAGGATTAATAGCAAAAATCTTTTTATCTTGTGTATAATTTTTATTATTTTGTATTACTTTCAAATAATCTTTTAATCCAATAACTTCACTGTTAGCAAAATTTAATAAAGTATGAAATTGTAAATTTTTATACTCACTTGATAAATCAGGAGAATAAGCTCCTCCAACTGTATAATAAAAATATTTATAATTTACTTCAAATTCTTTTCCTGTATAATTCCCAATTTCTAATTTTTTATTAGTTGTTCTTTTAGTAAATAAACCAGTTCCATCAAGAAGAAGTTTTTTATTAAGATAAATTTTAACGTCTCTTCCTTCTCCCACTACGGTTATTATATTATATCCGGTTAAATTTAAAATACCAGACTCTATAATTTCTCCAGATACAAAACTTATTTTATTAATATATATTTTTATTTCCCCAAAAAAAGATCCATCTTCAAATCTAATAACCTGATATGAACTTTCTTCTTCACCTGCATCGGGTGCTGTTACTTCCAGAATTGTTTCTATTGTCCAACCAATACTATTATCTACAGATTCTTCCCATCTTGAACCTTTCGTTCTGAAATAAGTTTCTGCGTAATTAGTAAATGATTTTGTATCGCTGACAGAAATAGAAATATAATAATCCATTCCCTTACTAAGAACTCCAGATGGAATAACAAAATAATTTCGATCGCTTTCAATAATTTCAGAATATATGTTATTTGCCTGATAAAAAGTTCCTATCTTTATAGAAATAAATTCTACTTGTCTATCATAGGGACTGTATACTTTCCATCTTATAATCGGAGTTAAAATTAAAATATCAAGAGGTTCTTTTTTCCCATCAACTAAAATATCTGTAATTTTAAAATCACTTGAAATTATTTCTATAGAAGGAGAAGAATAAAAAACATTAGTATCTCTGATTTTTATATCATAATAAACAGTATCTCCAGGAACAACAAAAGGTCTGATAAATTTTTGATTATCAAAAGAATCTATATGGAATGTATTTATATACCACTTTATATCAACTTCTTTTTTTGCTTCAAGAAAAATTATATTAGCTTTATAATCTGCTTTTAAAATATCATTTTCATTAGGATTAATAGGTAAAATTCGAATATCAGATAATATAACCTCAGTTTTACTTATTTCCACAAAATCACTACTTACTCTAATTCCATATTCATATCCATCACAAGGAACAACATCAGCACTCCAAATATCTCCCATTTCTGAAAAAAAAGATTTTATAGTAAAAAGATTATCTAGTTGTTTTTGGTATTCTCCGTTTCTATACCAATATACCAAAGTATTGCTTTCTATATCACCATCTATATCATAAAAAGTATAAGATAGATATAAATCATCATCACTATAAGGTTTATTGGGAAGAATAACCAAATTAGTAATATAAGGTAAATTATTATAATAAAAAGAAAAAGTGTACCAATTACTATTCTGTCCATATTCATCTACAACAAATAGTTGACCATAATATGTTGCTCCCCTTCCTAATGGAATACCTACATATTTCCAAAATCTATCTTCAGTAGAAATTGATCCACTACTGGCAACTAAACCAACAAATGAGTCAGTTCCTATTCCGGTAGTAAGTTTTGAAATTCGAATTTCATAAGTACCCTGAGAAATAGATATAAAAGATTCGACATCTCCATCACTAGAATCTATTTCTAATTTATTAGGAATATTAAATTCCCAATTTATAGTAGGAAAATTATTTATAATTTTAATTGGAGAAATAGAACTCGAACTAGGATCATGAGAAACATAAGAATTCTCTAAATCAATATTATTAATTTTTACAGATAATTGTAACTTGTAATCAGACATATTTTATAACTTTATTATAGAATTTTTTATTTTTAAAACTCCATTTTCTATCTCTGCTTTACTTTCATCTGGATTTTTTTCCTTTATAATAAATTCTCTAGATCTATCAATTTCTTCTTCATTGGAAAAAATTCTCCGACATTCCCAAAATAAAGGAGAACCTCTTAATATTTTACCATCATTTCTTCCAAGATAAATATAACTCATATCATTAACCATTGAATTAATTGAAAGAGTAGAAGGATCATTAAAGATAATACCAAAATTTTTATCTACTTTATTTTGATATTCTACATCTATCAAATAATCAATTGAATAATTAATAATTTTTTGGAGATATTCATCTACAGGATCAGGAACTGAATTAAAAATTACTATATCATCGACATAACCAGTATTATCTATTTTATTAAAAGCATATCCAGTAATATTTCTATTTATATATATATTAAGTATATCTCCATCTATATTATCAGGAACTGAACCCGCAATCTGAGACGCAATTTGCAAAGAACCATCTATAAAAATTTTTAAAGAAGAATTTTTATAGACTAACCAAAAATAATGCCACATCCCAACAGAATAATAAGGAGAAATTTGTTTGTAATCTCCATCGTTTAATTCTAACGTTAAAGAATTATTATTATTATAGTGTGTCTTCTCAAATATCGAAATAATACTAAAAGGAGCAGAACCTGAAATAGAATATAAATCTAATAATGGCATTCGAATCGATTGTATTTCTCCTCCGCCGTTCTCTGCCATTCCTGGATTCACTGAATATAACCAAAAGCCTATTGCAAAACTAGTTGAAATATCTAATCTGAATTCTCCTGCACTACTCTCACTACCTTCAAGATACTGATTTTTTTTCATGACATAGCCTAGTCCATCATCTAAAATATTTATATTTTGATCACTACCAACAGGTTGTAGCAACAAACCACTAACGCTATCCAAAAGAGAAATATCGTCAAATTTCATTAGGAATTTAACATTAGAAATATAAGCCATATAACAAAACCTTTACATAATAAACTTAAACAGAAAAATAATGAAAATCGACAATAATATTATTTAGTTCAAAAGAAGAACAACCCTTATTTAAAGTTCTTTCTAACCAAATATAAAAAATATAATTAGGAAGCAAAGTAGTACTAGTTTTTGTCAAATCAATTTCTATAGAAGAAGATTCACTAGACCAAGTTGAGAAAGAACTCATTAAATTAGTTTTGGGAAGAGGCATTTCTGTCCCCGTTTTTATTCTGTTAGCAGGAGCAGGCTCAACTTCATAATCTATATTACTAGAATAAGAAGAACTATATTCGACCGGTAAAGCATTATAAAAAACAAAAGTTCCCGTTATTGAATCATACGTATTAACTATTCTTCCTTGCTCTATATTTGGACCACTTTTTATTCTTAAATAAGCATCTTTAAAATGATCATCCTGAAAATCATACTGAGATGGATCAGAAGGCAAAGAAATATCAGTAAGAGTCATAGATGTCCAACTAGTAGAAGTACTTTGAAGATATTGACTTCTAGGAATTTCTACTGCTATTTTAATAGTCGTATCTATATTACGACTATTCTGTCTTATAAATAAATGGCATTTTTTTCCTTTTAAAAAAACAGAAGTATTTTTAATTGCTAAACAACGATACTGTTTAAAAGATTCGCTTAGAACATCATTAAATAACCCAGTCGTAGTAACTCCATAAACAATATCATCTTCAATATGCATATTTAATATATTGTTTATAGACCTCTGTACAACTTTAACAGAAGAACCAACCACATCTTTTACTTTTATTATTTCACTATTAATATTCAAATATTGTATTCCTGCCCATTCTCCCCAACCGTTATCTGGAACTCTCAAAGAAATTTCTGTATTATAAAGACCAATAGAACTATTAAGTTCTGTTCTAGGATAAACTACAGATTTACTACAATAACCCCCAATTGATTGAGAAGGATTATTCTGTACTATATCTGGTTCAAGACTAGTAAGATATATATCAACTAATAAAGGTAAATATACTGAAGGTATCATAAGAATTTCTACATATCTATATTTGAAAACTCATATTTATTTTGTTCATTTTTATTCATTGTAATTATAATTTCTGAATTATTAAAAAATATTAATAAAATATTTCCAAATGACTTTAAATAAGATATACTTTTAAGAAAAATATTTTCTTTATTTTCAACAGTAATATAATTTTCATTATAACTTAATAATTCACCATTTTCCATTCCAAGAAAAATTTTATCATCAAAAATCTCCATAGAATTAATAACAGAATCAACTTTGTCAAACTCTGCAATAGTTTGAACTATACTTCCAGAATACTTTTGAAACAAACCTTTATTATCTTCTTTTCTGGCAGCTATATACATAACATCATTTTTATCAATCATACTAGTAACCTCATATAATAAATTGCATATAAATTGAATATTTTTATACAATTTCAAAGTATTATTCCCAAAAGCAATCCATAAATCAGTTGAACCTGAACTTTTTACGGGTAAAATTGCAGAAACTTCAACATTATCTAATGACATATATGTTCTAAAGTATTCGGCATTTAAATTATCTGGAACAATATTTCCCGCAACATCTCTAAATCGAGATTGAATAAGTTTTATCCCGTCATTTCCTTCAACATACCAAGAAGCAAGATCAGTTATTTGCTGATACTCTCCTTTACCCGTAGTTGATATTTTGCCAGAACTTATATTAACCTGTTCTATTCTAAATGATTCTACTCCGCTAGTTTCATCATAAGCTTGCAAATTTAAAATCAAATTCCTTTCATTAGTATATTCTTTATTATCTATAATTTTTATATCTCCCTTGGGAGGAGTAGTATCAATCTTAAAATAATTTAAATTACTAATTTTTAAGTTAGTAATAAAAACAGGAATAGAAACTGCATCTCCATCTACAAGTTCTATTTTTAATATATAATCATCAGAAACTGGCAAATCGTTTACATTCCAATATGTTATTTTAGAATCAATAGGAATATTATGAGATATTAAAACCCAATCTATATTTTGTTTTTCTGACATATATTGAATCTTGTAAAAAGCTCTTTGAGAACATTGCCCTCTCAGTCCTTCATAATCCAAAATTATAGGGACATAAGCAAAATAAGAAGAATTAGAAGTTGGTTCAAAAACAACAGGAGGAGGAAATTCTTTGTCTTTAATAACAAAAGGAGCAGGAGAAAAAGAAATTTTACTTCTCTCTCCTTTGTAATTAACCGCCCTTACTCCTATTCTACAATTATTACTCTTAATTGAAGGAGGAACAGACCAAACAAAAAATGTTAAATTTTTAGGAAGATTAGCAATTTGAACCCATTTATTTTGTTGAAATTTATTATATGAATCAACAAATAATAATTCATACCAAATAATTTCAGAAGAAATAATAATATTTACTGGTTGCATCCATTCTATAGTAATTTCTCTAACCTCGAAAATTTCTCCTCCACTCGGAGAAAGTAAACTAGGACCATCAAAACCATAATCTAAAGAAGGTTGTTCTGTCATAATAAAAATCTATATTCTTTAAGTTTTAAATATTTTAGGATTACCAAAAACAAATTGATTATCATCTTTATCATAAAATTGATTAAACGAATCAATTTCTAAAACTTTATCAATTCTATTTTGTTTATATTCTTTATATGCTTCAATAGGATCTTTATCGATACCGACAATAGCTTCTTCATCTTCAGGAAATAATATAGTAATAAAAGTAAGTCCATCTTTATTAAATATCCCATCTTCTTTAAAAACTTTAAAAGAACCTATATATATATCTTCTTGAAAATGAGTCAAAGATTGATTATAAAGATCATTTATTCCTTGTTGAATTACATTAAACCGAAGACTATCATATTGTTTTTCGGCATTAACAAGATAAACTTTAATATAAATATTACCTTCTGTCGTTTCTGACAAAATAGGATAACCTTCATAAGTTGTTACTGGGATTTTATAATCTTCATATAAATAAAATTCTACATAATAACTAACTAAATCTAAATTAATAAAAAATTCTATACAAATCGTTTCAGTTCTACCATATAATGTCAATATTTGTAGGCATGTTCTCATAATCCCATTTGCTTTAGGGCACTTCCAAGAAACAATAAATCTTTCATTATTTATAGAATAAGTATTAAACTCTTCTGTCGGTTCATTCTTAATTTCTATCCAATCACTCCAATTATCATCTTCTGCATTTCTTAATCTTATTGCATAGGCACTGGTAATTCCTGTTATATCAAATCTAATATCTTGTTTACCAACAACAGCTAAAATTTTATCTTTATTAACTTTTACAGAATCAATAATATCTTCTTCATATATTCTTACTTTTATTTCTCCTATCGAAGCTAAAGTTGTAGAATCTAAATCTGTAAAATAACTTGGCCAACAAGGAGGTTCAATTAGTCCTGGTCCTTTTCCTGCCCATTCAGGAGATACATCAGCAGGTTCATCTACTGGTAATTTATAAATATGCACATATTTTTCCTTATCATCGAAAGAAGAAATATAAAAATTCTGTGCGGGGTCTGCCAAAACACTAGAATTATGTCCATTATATAACTGAATTCTATCATAAAAACCTTGAGCCGAAGAATATAAAATATTATTTACGGAATCCCATACGTTTCCATAAATATATTGATCTTTTATAGATCTTCCTTGCCAAACAATATAAAAATAATCAAAAATGTTCGAAGATATATCTGGAAACAAAGATTGTTTCTGCCAACCTGAAATCTTTAAATCTGTTTTTCCTTGAGCACTACATGTCCAATTTTTCTTATCTTTATTTTCTCTCCAATAGTTTGCTTCTGTTTTATGACAAGCGAATTTAATTGTTCCGGTAGTTAACTTATTTAGATATTCTCCAGAAGGATCCCCAGCCTCATAAGATTCGACTTCAACATAATAGTCAACCCCACAAAGCAAAGATTTTTCAGTTATATTCTGTGATCTATTTATAACAGAACTTAATTGTTTTTCCTGTAATTGTTGAGGTAAAAAATCTGGAACATAAACTACTTCTATCTGTCCATCCTCCTCTACTCTAATCCCGTTAGAAGAAAACTCAGAAAGATTTCCATTTTTAAGAAACCATCTTTTAGAATCAAGATAAGAAAAAGCCGAAAAAATAAAACTATTTAATATATTTGGACCACGATAAAAATTAATTCGAAAATGAACAACCTGAGCACGATCCGAATCATTCTCATATATAAATGAAATTTCATTAAATAATTCTTCATTTTGCAAGATACCTTCTTTTCCAACTTTTAAAAATAAATCATTGTAACATGGTTTTTCTCCTTCAGTTTCATTTATAAATGCTTTTGCACTATAAATTTCATATTTTGCATCTGTTTTTTCATGCCAGACTATCATTCTCTTATTCTTATCATTTATTGCTATCGAAGGACATAAACTATTATTCTGAGTATTTGTTATTTTTGTCTCAAATCTAAAAGGTAAATTTTTATTTCCTGAATTAGTATGAAAAATATTCCAATATTTATCTCTATTAGATTCCCAAACTAAATAAATATCATTAGAATTTCCCATATCTAATTTCAACGACTTATTATAACCTTCTATAGTAAGAGGCATTTGCATAAAAACTTTTTCAATGGATTTATAGACATCTATCTTAATTTGCCATAAAGGATTAATTGCAGAAGTTTCTACATCAACAGTAATAAGATTTATATCTGAATGAGGAAAATCATCCTTATCAATAAAAACAGTTATCCAATTATCTCCTGTTTTTATAGGTCCCGTATCAAATAGAATCTCTCCTGTTTTTACATCTATTATTCTAATTATATCTTCCTCAGAATATGTTATATAAGAGAATTTCAAACCTTCAGTATTTTCAAGACTAATCTCTAAATTAAATGAAGAAGCACTATATATATCATCCGTAAGAATATAAGTATCTGTCCCTAGACAACCTCCCCTCATTCCTAATCCTAAATAATCATAATCTTCAAAATAATATCTAAAATCTTTAAAAATTAAAGCAGAAGGATCTTTACAATCAACATCCAAAACAAAAAGATCTAATTTATCTCCAGTAATAGAAGAAAAATCTGCTACATTGTTATTTAAATAAAAAGTAGGAGAACCAATTGTTATATTATTAAAATTAAATTCTATTTTTGCATCTTCATAAATACTTGTGTTATATGGCAATAATTTATCCGCTATAAAACAACCCCTAGACGGAATTCCTAAACCAATATCAAAATAATTATAATTTCCTAAAAACTGAGTAAGAAAAGATTCAGAAAATTTTATTTCATCATTTATAAAAATACTAAGACTTGTTATAAAAGAACGGAAATCGCTTCCTGAACTTGAATATATATTTAAGAAATTAGATATATCTTCAAAAAACATTTTCGAATAATTAACTAAAATCTTAAAATTGTTTAAATCACAAATACTAAACTCTTCAGATATTTTTCTAATAATAGAATGCGAAATTTCGGCAGGCAAAACAGAATTAGAATTATTATATATTACTACCAATTTTGCTTTTCCTGTATATATTTCTTCTTTTTTCTCCGGAATATAACCTCCGGCAATAGAAGGATTAAGATTAAGTCTATTACAGTATTCAAGCCAAGTATCTAAATTAGTAGCCTTAAAACAAACTTTTTCAGGCATTAGACCAATCATAAAATGTCTAAGATTTTTTTCATCTCCAGAGGCAATAACTGAAAAATAATTACCTAAAGAAACATCATCTAAATTCTCATTTTTGTAAGATCCAACAAAAGGAATAAATCTATCATAAATATGAATTTCCTCTCCCACAACAAACCTATTATTTTCTATTAAATAAACAGGAAGTCCATCAACTTCACTATCTATACTTAATAAAAAATTATCTTTCTTCCAACCCTCATATAAATACTCAATATCATTTTCGCTAAATGGCTCTGATAATTCATAAGGAAAAAGACTGCCATCCTGAAATAGAGTTGTATGATCTTGATATATCTTCCCAACAAAATCAAATGATAACTGATAATTTATTTGCGAATATTTCGTGCCAAACGAACCAAGTCCCTGTTCGGCGTTAATCCTAGTAAAAGCAATTGCTGTATCTTTTATAACTTTTGCAAATATTTTGACATTTTTATTATTATTTGAAATAGTTATTTCTCCTTCTTCCTCTTCATATTCTGTCCAACTATTATCTATTGTTTCTTTAGCTTCTATGGTCTTTAAAATATCTTGTGTCCAATAAGTAAAAGAAGATATATCTTTTGTTTGTAGTAATTCAGCTTTTTTGTCAAGAAGTGAAGATAATACTGAAGTACTAAAACCCATAGATGATGGACCTAGAACTCCGTAATATAACTGAGATGTTCCTGTCCTATCGCTTTCCCAAAAAATATGTAAATTATTATTTTTATCCATACGAATACGAGGATTCTTATTATTTCCAGAAGAAGTAAGTTGTTTCCAGCCATAATGCTGAGTATAAAAAAGAAAATCAAAACTAGACGGATATTCACTTCCTTCTCTACTTGAGACAAAAGAATAAAGAAATAATTGACTTTTAGAATTTATTATTGCTTCTGAAATTATGTAAATAAACATTTGTCCAAGTGTTTCTACATAATCAGAATTAGAAGCTATAACAGATTTGATAGTTGAAATAAGATTTCCTTGGTCATCGGTTATAAAAGGAAGTTTTTCAAATTTAGTTATATTTAAATCTTCTAAAGGATCAACATTAGTTTCTCCTTCGTCATTATTTTTTTCATAAAAAATTGTATATTGACAACTTAACCAATCTTTAATTTCCAAAGATAATGAATCTCTTGCTATTATTCTAAAAAATGAAATATATTCATCCGGAGCAGAAGTATCTATAATCTCAAACGAGGCATGATTAAATCTTGATTCCATTATACAAACGTAAATTTTATAAATTTCTTTATCTAAAATATCTTTAATTCTCTGAAAAAGATCTTCTTCAACTATAATTGTAAAATCATCTTCTGCTTTTTTAGGACCAATAGAAAGATATCTAGAAACTATTAATCTAGTGGCTAAAGAACTTTTTGTTTCAACAGTAAAACTTCTTAATATATTATATCCGGTTTCTCCGGCAAGAATATCTCCATCTATTCCAACAAAAACGTGTAAAACTGCTCCCGTAGATAATAAAACTTCCGAATCTGACATAATACGACATGTTTCATAATCAACTAAAATACCGTCATCACCATCTGGTCCATTTGTGGGAATATCCGGCGGCGGGACAGGCGGAGGAACAGGTAATTCTTTTTTACACATTGTAGGAGTACAAACTGTTCCTTCTCCTTGTTCTTTTCCACCTTGTTCGATACAATTAGTTACCGTCAGATTTTCACAGCTTCCATCTGGGAAACAACAAGCCTGATATTCTGTAATAGGAGTAGGTGGCTCCCCTCCAGGACACTTTGTAGTAACACAAGTTGTTCCTTCTCCATATGGGACTCCACCTTGTCCGCGACAATTAGTTACCGTCAGATTTTCACAGGTTCCATCTGGAAAACAACAAGCTTGATATTTCGTAATAGGAATAGGGGTCGCACAAAAACCAGGAATAGTCCAAGCTACACTTGGAGTACATTCATTAGTATAACATCTCGGGTCTTCCCCTTCGGCAATATTACACTTCTCTTTTCTCGGGATAATAAATTCTTCAAACCAATTCCAAGCATCCTGCTCATTAAAATGCATTCGTATAGAATTTTCTATATTTTTAGGCAAAATATTTAAATAAAATCCTGAAAACTTTTTTCTAGTAAAACTATCTTCTGATAAATAATAATAAATAGGAAATCTTTGTATAACTTTGCTTTCAAAATTATCTAGAACATCTCTTCCTCTTATGTGAAAAGAACCATAACCTTTTTCGTCTGAAATAATTTTAAATCTTCTGTCGTTAATAGATAAAATAAAACTATCATTTTTGTTATAATCAATCTCTATTTTACAAATATCATCAACAGCAATTAAATCGGGATCAATATTTATCTTACCAGAAAAAGAAATTTGTTCAGTTTCGGGTTCAATATTATAAACAGTAGGACATATATCTATTAGTTTATAATTACCTTCATTCGATTCAAAAACATTAGCAAAAACTGAAATAGCTGATTGAGAAGAATGTTCAGGAATATTTAAATTAAGAAAACCCTTATATGTTAAGACATTTTTTTCTATATCTATATATTTATTTTCTAAACCAACTATATCAGCAACTACAGAATCGGTAGCATTTTCTATCCTTATGCGCAACGACTTATCTACCGGCAACTGAGTTAATTCGAAACCGATATTTTTGGAGTCTTGAAGAGAACCAACTTGTGAACTGATTTTAAATTTAACCATAATACAGAGAAAATAACATTTTTCTAAATAATTGTTCTATTCTTCCATAACTAAATCTTTCTTTTACATAATTATAAGCAACATTTGCTTTATTTTTCACCATATCAGGATTATTCAATACTTCTCTCATTTTTTTTCTTATTGATTTTACAGAAACAAAGGCCCACTTTCTATTTCTAAATTGAGGAATAGAATCCATTTGATTATATAATATAAAACCTTCTGGTTCTAACAAAGTTGCTGTTTCTTCATTAGCATAATCTTTACATCCAGAAAAATTAGTTATAATAACAGGAACATTTAAAGCCATACTCTGAATTCCTGGATAGCAAAAACCCTCTCCAAATGTTGCTAGAACAAAACAATCAAAAGATTTCATAAAACTAGGTAATTCTTGTTCGTTAAATATCTTTAATTCAATTAAAATAGGAGCGAATCCTTTAGGTTTCTTAATTTGTTTTCTTACCTTATCTAAATATAGATTAGCTTTTTTAGGTTTATCCGTTTTTATAATTAATTGAACATTATCTTCTAAAGAAAATTCAGTTAAAAAAGCTTCTATTAATTGCTTATAACCTTTTCTTTCTTTCCATGTTCCCATAAAAAGAAAACTAAATCTATCATATCGATTTAAAGGAATAACATCCTTGTTATAATTATTAAAATCAATAGCATGTGGAATATAAAAAATAGGTTTTTTTAAATCGCTATGATTAAAAATCTTATAATCAAACAAAGAAGGAACAATTATAGCATCATTCTCATTTAATATCTTTATCCAATTAACCGGTGGACCAAAAGTCTCAAAAGTAGCAAACCCAATATTTTTTTCTAATTTTTTAATTCTTTTTTGAATAGTAGGAATACAATGAAATATTTGAATCGCATCATCAGAAATTTTTCTTTTTTGCATTTCTCTTAATAAAAGATATCTTTCATCTGAAATGGCTGGTCTGGTTATATGCTCTCCAAAAACTTTAATTTTAATATCATAATTATTACTTCTATCTAACGCTAATATATAATCTTGAGAAGCTTGTCCGTAACCAGTTTGATTAAAAAATCCAGCATAACATAAGGGTATTACATTTTTTTTAGGCATTAATATGAATTCTTAAAAATATTTCTAATTATGATATCGAGATGTTTTGTTAATAATTTAAATACTTACTAAAGAATTACTGTTCTCAAGTATTCTTGAACTACGTATCATATTAAAAGTTCCAGCACCAAATGCCCAAATAATATTTCCAAAAGTATCTAATTTAACCAATCTTCCACTATCATCTGCAAAACTTGATTCTGATACTAAAATATTTCCTTTAGTATTAACATCTACAAAAGAAGGATATAACCCATCCGGTAAAATATAAAAATTATAAAAACTGCCACTGGTCTCATCCATAATTATGACATTACCTCTAGATTTAGACAAAGCATCTATAGCTGCCGCCCTAAATTTGATATTATTAGTAATATTTTCAACAGATCCTTTTAAATCTTCTCCCGTAAAATCTGTAACTAAATCATCTGTCTTGGTTATTCCTGCTATCATAAATTTTCCTTCTTCATATTCAAGAACTGAACCCAATGAAAAATCAGAAAAATTTATACTACTAGAACTAAAAATAATTTCTTCAGTAGTAGAATTAAATTCTAAAATATCGGCAACTTCAAGATTTTGCTGACTACTATCAGTTATATCATCCTCAGAAATATAAAAAAGAGACGAATCAGATACATTACAAACAATCCAATTCCCATTGTTAAGGATATTTGCAAAAATAGGATGTTGAATCCCATCCATATAAGTAAAATCTCCTATAAAACATTCTATTCCATGAATGCCATATAAATCTCTTACATTATCTCCTATTTTAATATCTTCTTTAAAAGATCCCTTATCAAAATAAATAAATAAATCTCGCTGAATCCCAACAAGACTAGATTGAGTATCTTCAGATAAACTTATTTCTAATACTTTTCCTCCTCCTTTATTACTAGTAAGTATAATATCTTTATTTGTTACTAAGGGTTTCTTCACAGAACCGATATAAAGATATATTTTTGAGATATCCTCTACATTCACTCCTTTACTAAAAACGCAGGTAAGAATATAATTTGTAGAATTATAAATTGCCGAAAGAGGATATAAAGAACCAGTATCAACCGTGTAAGTAGAACCAAATCCTTTTATAAAATTACCAGAACTATCTGTTTTTATAATTCTGTTATTTTTTGTATCAGCAATAACAAAATTTTTATTATATTGTCTAATTACAGAAGAAACAAAATCGAATTTTTTATAAGGATTAATATCCCAATTTATTGCTTGATTAGGAGAAAGTGGCATTTTACTACCTCCAAAACCAAGTACAGCATTTTTTTCAAAATCAATCTCACTAATAGCATCTTGCTTACTAAAATAATAACCATTAATATTAATTGGACTTTTCAATAAAAGATTAGAATTAACAGATTCATCAATTTCTTCTATCTTTATATTTTCTAAACTTCCACGTTCCCATTCGCTTTTAGTATCAATTTCGAAACCAGTATAATCTGCATCACTTAACATTCTTAATTCTAAATAATTAAAAGAAGGAGAAATATTTTCATCAGATGTTGATAATGAAACTTCTATTTCTATATTTGTCCCTTTTGTAGCAAAAACTTGTCCAGAAGCTAAAGGAAGAGTATAAGGAGTTCTGGATAATAAATCTTTAGAACCTGCTATTTTTGTTCTGACTTGAATTTTTGTTTTATCTGAATAATT
>Ga0307928_10000891_pt1 | contig 22385 bp, 32 predicted proteins | sample AceLakmetagen232_FD_201815 | JGI IMG/M metagenome (GOLD analysis project Ga0307928, IMG submission 201815) | Saline water microbial communities from Ace Lake, Antarctica - #232 | ecosystem: Environmental > Aquatic > Non-marine Saline and Alkaline > Saline | place: Antarctica: Ace Lake... | reverse complement strand
GGATCTCTGCCAAAAAGCTCTTGTCTTATGGCGCCTTTGTATTTATTAAAGGCATCTACCGCAAGATCTTTTACGGCTCCAGCGCCAACGGCCACCCCGCCGAGGCGACCTTCTTTATCCCAGTATTCTGCGCTTTGTTCGCTATATGGCTTGGGAGTCCAAGATCCTGATGCTCCGGCTCCTCCCGGAGCTTGTCCGCCGCTTGCTCGCATTTGGACTGCCGCAAGAATATCTTCTAGAAATGCCATTTCTTAACTCCTTCTAGTAATTATCGCAAATTAGTGCTTGCTTTTGCAAGCTTATTATCTCTTATTCATCAATGCTTCGGAGTATGCTCGTACCATTCCATGTTGAAATCCTGATAACCTGCCGCAGAAGCAGTAGTTCTCAAACAATACAAAGAACCAGCACGCATAATAATTTCACTGCTTCTTGAATTAAACCCGCCATCTCTACCCGCGCCGATAACGCCGGTGCCTTTGAGTGTTGCGGCGGTTACGTCTGTAACCGCGTTTGCCGCCGCCAGATTAGAGAAAACCTCATACTTCATTATAGTATCTGATGTGTTGCCAGAATTACAATCGTTATTTAATGGTGTTATTGCGTTGGCCAGTGGGGTTGTTGCTGTAGCGCCTTCGTAAACTTGGTATAACGTTTCAGCCTCTACGGACAGCCTCCAAGTCCAATGAACTCCCAGTGGCGCTGCTGGCATCTGCCATGTAAAGTCCATAACATTATTAATAGCGTTATCTTCATATCCATCAATGTAATAATGGCTGCCGCTGTGTATCTCGTGATGCTCATATTCTATAGTCTGGATGGTGTTGGTGCTTGCATCAATACGGATGTCGTCAAGATCGCCAGCCCCGCTGCCGTAACGCCCTACCAGAATACTCTTATACCAGTTATATGCGTTCTTGATTCCCATTACTGTCCCTCATCTCTATACATTACGCTTATATCCGCTTCGGTTGCCGCAACTGCTCCCGCTAAGAATATCTCAAGCGTCTGGGTTGTTGCGTCTAAGCATAGCACCTGTTTATCATTACTCCACGATTTGCCCGCTAAGATCGTCATGGCGGTCTCTTGCACGCGATCAGTGGCATTGTCCTTAATCTGTAGCGTCACAACGATGGTCGCGGTATCCAGATTCACGATGTTGATTGCACCCGCGGGTATCGTGCGCGATGTGCTTGCGGCTGGTGCGGCCAACACGGTCACGTCCGTAGTGCCGTTGCTCACACTAAATTGATTTTGATATGCCATTACAAAAGCCCTCCGATTCCTGCTAGTATGTTTTGAATTTTAGATTCTAACGCCACCTGAAAAGCGGAATCATCTGTTTTGATCCCACCAGAAAATCCGTCGCCCGTAACACCGCTCACACCTTCGTGCTTGTAAACGCCACCAGCGGCAACATCGAAATTGCCAGCCGTGACCGCCCAATCGCCAAATTCAAGCTGCCTATTATCTACGTCAATCGCTTTGTTCCCGTTGTCGTCGCCTATGCTTTTTGTAGAGTTCCGAAACCAATCCCCGCCTATAAGCCAATACAGAAGCGAGTGACTGTTTGCGTCTATATTTCTGTGTATCAAATCTTCGTGCGGCATGTTTACGGGATGTGTGGGCCAAGGCAACGATGGGTTTCGTATCGGGTACGGCGGGACATATGTGGGGTATACAGACTCTACGTAAGCGGCCATCAAATCCATAGACGAATACTCAAGCAAGCCCCCGCCACCGTTTACGTTAAATGGAAATAGGTCGGCGCCGGATGGGGCTATTCCAGTTGGGGCCCCGTCCCAATCGTAAATCTGCAACAGTCCAACATCGCTCGGCCCGTTCCGATCAATTGACTCTTCATCGGGTTCTTCTCCGATTATAGGTATATGCCCTGTTATAGTCTGAAGCACCTCTCCGTTTGCTCCAATTGTTCCTATCAGTACGCTTATAACTCGCTCGCCAGAGGATGCGGTTTGCCGTGCATTCGACAAGACCGCCGACCACGCGCCAGTAGATATTGTGATTATTAAAGAAGCCCACACCGAGTTTCCGGCAGCAAACGCAGCGCTAAGAGTCATGTAATCGAATGTTTCGAATGATGAACTGGCGTCTGTTCCGGCGAACTTGGTATCATCGTAGAATCCGCCATTGCGAACATACACGGTTGGAGTGTCGCCTGTATAGTCTGCCAGTATCTCGAATGGTATTTCTGACTTTGTTCCAACTTCTACATATGTCGGCTTTGGTTGGGTCTGAACCGCCGTGTCGTTTTGGTTTGCTGTAGCATAAATGCTGTCGGCCAGATTGCTGTCGGCAGCCCTGAATTCTGATTCTAAGTTGCGGGTTGTTCTGCGAGAGGACTCTTCTAGCTCTGACATCATGCTTCGCATTATATTTGAATCAGCCATGTTTCGCTCCGATTAAGCCCAATCGTCATTATCTAATAGATATGTGGCATCGACTCTATAATATGAATATCCATCAAATGTTTTTCCAGAAGTAAGCGTTGGCCCCTTTACCAGAATGGCATTGGCTAAGTCTTCGAAGTAACTCGAATAGGCCAAATCCGCATCCCCGTAATTGTTGGTAATGACGCTCTTGTGCGTCCGCGTGTCGGTTCCGCTTTGGTTTTCGTAATATTTTCCGGCTCCAGCCGATACCTTCTCAATGCGCCTGTATTTGGCTTCGGTTCTCGCGTCGGTTCGTGTTGATCTAAATATACTTCCGCTATCTGTAGCAGCTTTAGCAATCCTAGATCCCGATCCATCATACAGTCCATGTTTATTCATGGAAAAACTAAGAGAATTATTTGTGAAATCAGTGTACCCGTCAACTAGAGGTGCCGCCTGATTTCTGAATCCCCTGTAATAGCTTGCTCCGTTCTCGTCTACATACTCTATCCATCCAGAATCTCTTGCAGTTGGCGTGAGCGAAGTGTCTTCGTTGTCATATCGGGCGAACTCGTTACGCGTCCATCTCGATGTGTTAATCACGGCTCCATCAAGAGTTGTGATGTCAGCGCCAGCGGCGACTTGATTTCGATCTTTTGATGTTACCTGAGCCGTGAAATAGTCGGCAGTCGTCACCTTGTCTGTATCAGAGATTGCTTGCGCCGTCTGCGTCTGTTCGGCAGTCCTAAACAATCCGAATTCCGTGGGAGCGGAAGCGACGCTCTTAACCGTTCCGGCTACGAATGCGGCCGGAGTCGGCTCTGCCGCTTGAGTGTGCTTCTCTGTGGAGGTCTCTACATATAAACTCTTCGCATCATCTGTGGATTCTTGATCTTTCGCGGTTGTCGTTCGGGCGGTTGTCTCAACTGTCCCAAATTCAGTCTGCCTATTAACAACTTCATTGACTTCTCCGGCAATTGTAGATGGTGCATCTATATTTGCGGCAGCATGAGTGTTAATATCTTGAGCCATGCTTGCGGCAGAGGACTCAGATTCCGTGGTGTTTACCTGATTGATTGGTGTAATTAGTTCGCGACTTGTATTCCATTTGCCAAAGTCCGTTGGTCTTGATTGGGCGTTGACAATTGATCCGGCGACCGCAGTTTCTACAGCAGCAGCATCGGCCTGAGTGTGAGTCTCAGTGTCTGAAGTTCTATCCGCTCGAACACTTGCCCCTTGTCCTTCTTGATCTTTTGCTGTGCGAGTCCTGTCGGTGGTCTTGTATAGGCCAAATTCTGTTGGCACACTACTTCTGTCAATAATCTCGCCTTCTGTTTCAACCGGAGTGGATAATTCCACCGCTGCTTGAGTATGGATCGTTTCTTCATAACTTTCTGAAGAAGACACGCCCTCTGCGGTTCCAGTTTGATCTACAGGAGTTATTGTCGTCTTCTGCGTTGCATACTTCCCAAAATTTGTTGGGCTGTTCTTCGTCTGTATAATTTGTCCTGCTATCGGCGTTCCGCTTGCCTCTTCCGCGGCCTGAGTGTGTGTGGTTGTGGCGGAAGTTTTATCGGCTCTGGACTCAACAGAATCCGCTTCTTGGTCTGTTGCTGTTCTTGTTCTGTCTGTAGTCTTAACTTTACCAAATTCAGTTTCAACATTGCTAATATCGCGAATCTCTCCAACGGTTACAGTTGGTTGAGCTAGAACGGAATCAGCTTGAGTATGTCCTTCTTCAACGAGAGATTCTGCCGAAGACTCCTGATATGCGGAATTAGTCTGGTCTACTGGTGTTATGACTGTTTTTGTTGTGGCATACTTGCCAAATTCTGTTGGTCGTGATTGCGCCTGAATAATTTTACCGTCTACGGCCTCGTCGTCGGCTACTGTGTCTGATTGCGTGGCTGTAACGGTTGCAGAAGTTCTATCGGCTCTTGCTTCGGTTCCCTCTCCGGCCTGATCTACAGGAGTGATTGTATCTAACGTGTTGTCAAACTTTCCAAACTCGTTCTCTTTAGAAGAAGCATTTACAACTTTTCCAGCAACCGCAGTAGCGTCCTGCTTTGCCGCTGCATTGGTAGAAACGACACGGTCAGCCGTTTGATCTGCGCGAGAACTTGACTCGTGCGTAGTTGTTTGAGCTAACGGAGTAATTGTTTCCAGCGTGTTGTCAAACTTAGCGAACTCATTTTCCTTAGAAGAAGCATTTACGATCTTTCCGGCGACGGGGGTGGCATCCTGCGCTGCCGCCGCATTGGTGGCAATCGTGCGCTCTGACGTTTGATCCGCCCTTGACGCTGAATCATGGGTAGTAGTCTGGGCTAATGGAGTAATTAACGTGCGCTGAGTGGCAATCTTTCCAAATTCTGTGGGTCGATTCTGGGTCTGAACAACCTTACCGGCGACTGGGGTAGCGTCTGCGTCGGTTGCCGACTGCGTTGCCGTAACCGTCTCAGAAGTTCTGTCTGCCCTAACTTCTTCTCCGCCTCCACTTTGATCTATAGGAGTTATAACTTCCTTGGATACGGCAAACGCGCCGAAATCGGTGGGACGATTCTGTATGTTAGTAATAACGCCAGCATCTCCGGCCACAGCTTCCTGAGCCGCTTGCTGTGTGCTTGTGGTAACGGCGGAAGTTTGGTCCGCTCTTACCGAACCGCTAGCTGCGTCTTGGTCTATGGCCTCCACAACGCTCTCTGTGGCCTCATAGCGCCCCGCGAACTCTGTCTCCCGCCATTGGGTTGATTTGAGCTTCCCATCCTCTTGTGTGGGGTCTGTAGGCTTTGTGGCGGTCTGTATGTCGCGTGTTACCGTCTTCGTGGCGGCGGCAGTCACCTCTATGTCTGAGCCCTCAGTCGGCTTTGAGACGGTTGTATCTTCGACGATATCGTATAGAGCGGTCTCTTTATTGTATCTTACAGTAGCCCGAAGCGTCTCGTTTGTTCCGGCAGTAAGCGTCACGCTTCCTGTTGTCTCGTTTAATTGCTCTGTTGCGCTCGATGAAGCTACATTGGAATCGGCAGTATCATATGCTAAATCACTAATTGCCTTTTCTGTACGCTCTCGTACAACAAGATCATAGGTGCAATCCTCATTTACGCTCTTTTCGACTCTCCATGTATCTCCAGCGTCGATGTCATTGGTTGGCAATGTGATGGCCGACGAAAGACTGGTCTCAACGGCTCCGCCCGAAATAGATAGGGTTGCTACTTTATAGTCTCCATCAATGAGATACGCGCCTTCCCATCGCTCTACTTCCGTATAGTTGGCGTGGGTGTTGTCGCCTCGGTAGGCAGCAATGTGCTGCGTTTCTCGCTGGCGCTTCTCAATAGAACCAGCATATAGCCCCGTTCTTCGGTCAAGAGCAAATCGCGCTCTGTATGTGATGCCCATAGAATTCTCTGGGACATCTACTGGTGCAGAGACGTTGTGATAGAAGGAAGTTGTCGTATAGAATGAGCAAGAAGTACCAGAAACCATATCGTCATCGGTATCTTCTTCTGGAGAGTCTGTGATCTCGATGTCAATTAATCCATTGTCATCAGGCTTGCCGAGTCGGCAACTAGCGCCCGTGCGCTCGTTAAAGGCATCGCTTAAGGCTTGGGCTATGTGAGACGGAACTCTGTATAGGTGATACTGCACGGTGGCGGCGGGAGTCCCGTAGTTTTCCCACGTCTGCATATCAAAGCGGGGCTTTGCAAGCAGAACGTCAATCGTGCCAGATTTGTCGAGATTATTGTTTGCGCGATCAATGCTATCAATCACTTTTAGGCGGAAAAAACCTGTGCCGATTGCTTCGCCGTTTACTACCGGAGACCATCCGGTTGAGGAGATTGCCCGAATAGAGGCCGCGATCTCTTCAATCTTCGTGGGATCAATTCCCTCCCAGCGAACGAGATGGTATTCTTGCGGATTGGTCGCGTGGTTTTCTGGAGCCGTGAGTCCTTCTGGATATGTTCCGCTAGTCTCTTCGGCTTCAATTTCGGTAGACTGCACCAACCGAGCTTCGTCCCAGTCTACTGCTCCCAAGTCAACGAGAGACGTAATCCACCCTTGGGCGAACGTTTGCAGGACTCTAACTTCGCGGACATCTGTTGTGGATTTTTCGGTTTCTATCTTAACCGAACGCCAGATGCCTTCCAGCGGGCTAAAATCAACGACTTCATCTTCAACGGTCTTACGATTGGTCTGTAACCATTCCCTCGCTCCGTCGCCAGCGCCAAGAGGAACATCATGAGCAATGGTTATTGTACCATCATCATTCAGTCCGGTGGCTGACGATTCTCCGAGATGGGCCTTGCTGAACGCCAGTTGGCGATCATAGTCAAATTCGATAGCCATCTTGTCTCCTAGTCTTCAGCTTGGTTCCTTACCTGAAAGTCGGTGTCAGCCGCAATCGCCGCACCAATGACTTGGCGGAGTTCTGCTTGATAGAAATTAACAGATTCTACATCTGGATCTTGCGCCCATGCTCCAGAACGTTGCATAAAGAACTTAGCGCCCGGATGAAACACATTATCGCAGTAGTCCTCAAAGCCCATATCGGTACTATCTATAACGTCTGGAGCTACAATGGACTCTCCGAGCTTCCTGTTAAGATCCTGAACTACCTTCTTTAATGCCGATAGAAAGGCGTTCTCCATATCGGGTGTGTTTCGCGCGCCGGTGGTGGCTAGCATCTCCGCGTACAACTCGTCTGTCTTCATATCTGATATGGCCCCTATTCTTCTTGGAGTCTAAGAGTGACTGCGTTTGTGCCGCTTTCAACAATTCCATAAATAGCGCCGCTATACGGGCGAAGTCTACCATCTCCAAGCACAAGAGTACCGCCGGTTTTGGCTACGCTCTGTCCTTTGCCTGCAACTGCCGTGTTGCCGTTTGCGAGTGCAATTCCAACAGCACCATCATTCAGCAGAGCCACGCGATTGCGAGAAGTGTGAACTACTCTCCAGACAGCGGTTCCGTCTGTAGCATCTCCGTCTGTTTGCGAAGGAGCCACATTGGTGGATGTTCCGGCGGTAATACACCAAAACAAAGCGGCTCCGCTATTTACAATGTCCTCTACTGCGTAAGCTGTGTTTGTTGCCCACTCGGTATGAGAGGGACGTGTATCTGGAAGAATTAGCGTAGAGTTGGTTCCCACCGATACGCTTTGTGGTTGGTAGGTGTTCTGGGCAAACAAATGGGAGCAGGATGCTACCAAAAGAAGCATAACAAGAATGTTTTTCATGTCTCTCCAATGGAACTACAGGGGGCTATGACAGCCCCCGCAGTTGATTAATTATGCTTCGTTAAAGTGCCAGTCCGACCCAAGCGTTGGTTCCAACCCCGTCCACGTCGCTAAGACCATAAGCAGTAGCGGCTTCGCCAGCAGCTAACTCTAGGGCTGTGGAGTTCCACGCGCCAGTAGCAGCAACGGCAAGGAGGTTTGTTGATACCTTCGAATTGACAAACAGCACAGACTCGCCGCCAGATGGGCGTACAAGAGTAATGGTATTGGTCGATCCGCTCGCGCTACCCTGACTTGTCAGGTAGTTGATACCAGAGGCAAGCGTAACGGCCTGTCCATTAGTAACTGCAACAGCAGTCTGTTCCGTCAGAGTAATTCCGCCAGTCAAATTGCCAATAAACGAAGGGCAAGTAACAGACGTTCCAAATGTAGTACCAGCAGCATACACCGCAACAGCGATCAGGCAGATGGCACCAATTACAAGAAACTTCTTCATAATGTTCTCCTAAAAGAAAGAGGCACCCCAAAGGGTGCCCCTGTTATGCCATATTACAGGGCTGTGAGAGCACCACCACGCCATACATAGCGAGGGTCGAGACAACCAATACCAAACGTCATTCGCAGACGCTTACCATCAATGTCAGGATTCTCGAAGTCGATGTCCGCAAGTCCGGGCTTATTAGTCCAGCGCATCTGCAAACCGTTCTTCTCCGATTTGGTGTCGTCAAGCGCGTAGTAGATGACGTTCGCGGACAAATCATCCAGAACCTCATAATCAAATCGCTTGAAACCCCAGCTCGCGTCGTTGTCGGCAGAGCCAACAATGTTCTGCGAGTTAGTGAGCGTCCACATAACCTTCTCATAGGACTGAGGAATGTAAATCTTCTTCACCTTGAGGCGGAGAGGATCACCATTCGGGCCTACCGTGTTGTTCGCATTGAGCTGAGCCTGAAACAGCATGTCATCAGTGATGGCACCGGTTGATTCAAGATTGCTCCAATTAGGAACTTTCACGTCAGGGTTAGGACGAGCCGCGTCAATCAGGTACATACCATCAAGACAAATGAACGGCGCGCCAGATGTTCCAAGACCACGGTTGAACACGTCAGCCTGTGCCCACTTAAGGGTACGAGCGGCGTTATCAGCCAGCCATGAATACTGCTCGGTGATGATACCAACATCATCAACCTCTTTCAACCGACGCTCGTGCTTAACTGCCTGACGGTAGTTATAAGTACGGAACGTATAGTCGAACCCTTCCCCGCCGTCAATAAACGTCAGGTTATCTGCATCACGACTCAAAGGCATCGTTCCCGTAGGACGAGTCTTCGTGCGGATGAGATGGGTGTCGTATTTCTGATCCTTCATCTGGAACAGGTTATCGAGCTGCATTGATCCAGCTTCGCCGAAGTGCTGATCCATAATCTCGTCTACACGAGCATTGATCAGGTTTTTATACTGTTCCTGAGTTTGAAGGTCAGAACCAGTACGTTGAGCTGCCGTAGCAGCAGAAGCGGTCTGTGTGAAATCAGCCATTTTCTATCTCCTTTTACGCGTGAAGCGCCTTTAGAATACGGAACTTGACCCGATCATGACGAACACCACCAGAGTCTTCCTCTGGGTCTTCGCTATCAGGGATACGGAACGGATCGTATTCATCCATCACGTCTACCACCGTAAATACAGGATTGGTAGTGTTATTAATGTCCAAAGACGTGCGACCATTCGCATCAAGGTATCCAGCGTAGGAAACCCCAATCGACGCCTTAGCAATAGTAACAACACCGTCTGAATTAGACGTGGTTACATAGCCCTCAAGCACACTGTCGTCCAAGACTTCCTGAACATTAACGTTTCCACCATCCGTGACAGACGCATCAACGTCTTCGAGCGAGATGAAAAACCTATGTGCAGCGGCAAAGCCGTTTGATCCAGTGTCCAGCGCACCGGTAGTGCTTACAGGAAGGATAGTACCCGCGCTCAAATAACAAAGTTCACCCTTGTCAAGATCAGTCGAGCCATCATCACAGTAAACATCCGACGTTACCGGCCCACCGCCAGAGACAATTTTTGCCCCCGCGATTGTAAGGTAATTAGTAGCCATTAGTTTTCTCCATTAGTTTTAATTTTACTTGGATCTTTGGCTTGTGCGAGCTTCCGTCCGGGACTATTCCCTTCTGGAACCTCATTGCCAATTGTTCGTCCAAACTCGTCAACCGACGTACCTTGACAGTACATCGACTTTACCATTTCGTAAGACTCTTCGCTTTGCTGGCTATTTATTGCCTCGTTAGTTTCACGAGGAATTCGAGCTACAGCATCACGACGCCATTTAACGCGTGACGAGTCTTCTCCACCTTTTTCATATGTATTCTTCCTGACCCACTCATAACCAAAGACACTCATTTCGTCGTCTGTGGCATTTGGGTCTTGAAACACATGAATATATTCGGGATGCTTCTTGTCTAACTCAGACAAAATCTCTGTGCGTCGATCCCTGCGGCGCATTCCACTTATATCAATCTTCGGAGCTTTAGTTCTAGTAGCCATTACAGTCTCCCTGCTTTCGCTTCAGCATCATTCCATAACTTTTCTGCATGTTTTGTATCCCCCTTAGCCATATACATGGCTATTTGAACAGCAGTATCGTTCGAGGCGGGATCAAATACCCTTCGCTTGCTCTCGCTAGACTCACGATGGCGTTGGCCTCCGCTTTGTCCACGATATTCCATCGAGGGCTTCATGTCCTTCTCTTTAGCAATTGCTATGAGAATGCTTTCATCCAGATCCTTGAACGCTGGATTCCGCTCTTTCAGTTCGTCAATGGAGGGTTTCCATTGCTGAAGTTCGGGATCAAGTTCCTTGAATTGGGATTTGACCGTTCCACTGAACTCATTGAACCGCTCATCGTTCTGAGCGTCTCTCTGCTTTAGCGCATCTAAGATCGTGCTGATAACAGTATTGCGATCTTCTGATTGCCGCTTCTGCATAAAGGCAACAAGTTTAGTCGGGTCGTCACGAATTTCATCCATTGTCTCTTCGTCTAGTTCGAAGGGATCGGCAGTAGGCTCAACGTTCTTGCGATCAAACAGTTCTCTCTGCTCCTTGATTCGCCCGTCAGTTTCAGCTTGTCTGTCGTTTAAGGATTTCAGGCTTGCCATAAGCTCGGACTTTTCCTCTCCCCATTTTCCCTTGAGGTAACTAATGTCCTGCTCTTTGGCTTCGAGCTGTTGCTGTAGCTCTTCTACGGTGGGTTCGTCATTCTGGGCACCCTTATTGGGTTCAGTCTGAGGTTCACTCATCTTTTATACTCCATTTATACTATATTTCCGGCGCTGTTGTCAACTACTTTTACGACTAAGATCTTCAAACCGCGCTGGTATAGCCAAGATCTTGTCGATTTCTTTGATTGCGATTATATACTTCGGGTCTTCCTCGACAAACAATTTCTTCATTTGGGCATCACGTAGCCTGTTGATCTCATCCCAAAATGGACGCAGCGCATCCGAACGCAACGTCTTGTATGCGTCGTACTTACTGTGCCCCACCTGTACCTCCTCCCGTTGCGCCGCCTAGTGCGGCTGCTGGAATGTTGCCTGCGACTTGTCCGGGAGTCTGCTCTGGAGCAGCCCCCTGCTTCGCTAGGTTCTGATTGCCAGCTAGGTTTAGTTTCATCTGTTCGTGTTGCTCTTTATGCTGACGTAACAGGACAACGTAATCATTCCCCTGTCCAACTTCAGCCGCTAACGCCGGATCTGTCTCGTCAACTCCCTCTGAGCCTTCAAGCGCCTGCGTCCAACGCAGAATTTCCGCGTTAAGCTCTGATATGTGAGCGTCGTGGTCTTCGCCTTCTTGTGGTTGTATCGGCTGACCGGTTGCCTGCATAGACCTGTTTTCGTCGCGCTGCCGCAGATGGGCATCAGTTCCACTTGCTGGAACAATGATAGAATCCACGTCTCTAGTCTTCAAGCGACGCATAATGCTTGACAGCCATTTACCAACATCAACGCTATGCGTCTTGGATTGCAACAAGGTTGGAGAGTTCGCTACCATCTGTAGTAGTTGTACCTCTTGGCTCGCCTGTACGAAATCTTCTTGGAACTCATCAACGACATCCACCTGAACATCGAAGTCTCCATAAATCTTGTAGTCCTCTTCGTCTGTATATACTGGAGCATCCAGTTGTTCGTCGGCGATCATCTTGATTTGACGAGGATCGCCATATGCTTGCCACATCGACTTGAACTTAGGAGCCACGAATCCCAACATCTGGTGTAGAATGTATGATGTTTCTCCAAGATTCGGCTGTTGTGAGAATCTGTTAATGCCTAAACTCTCCGATGCGGAAGTGCGACCACCGTTTGCCTCTCCCATCATATTAGCGTTTACGCTAGCAGAAACACCCTCTTCGCCCTGCACCAAACCAATCAACTGAGCTGTTTGGGCCGTTGTGTCTCTTGGAACAAACTCTGTCATCGCAGCCTCGATGTCATCTACATCTATAGGGCCGTTGTTTCCATCATACCTGAGGTTATCCGGCTTGGTCTTGAATAGGGTTGAGTCAATCAATTGTAATGGATTATTTACTCCAGAAATGTTGTCAATCGTCTGTTCCCAAAGAGTACACTCGATACTATACATGGTACGGACGGCTTCAGACCAGCTCATAGAGTACAGCAGATCGGCATCATCTGGGATCGCCTTAACGATTGTCAACGGAATCTCTCCGTCTGGATCAAAATCTGATTCAAACCTAATTGGCACTGATTTATTCAGGCTGTTGCCAATGGAAGTACACCAGAAAAGCTCGTAATCTGCCTCTTTATCATACTCGCCACTCTTTATTGGAGCCCAGCGATATGTGTCAAATTTGAGATAAAGGTCGCTTTCTCCCGGAGAATAGCCGGTTTCGCCAGCATTTTCAACCTGTTCTTGGCGAGCTTCCGCTCCCTCGGAACCGTCCCACTTGACCGCTGCCTGATCTTTCCGCATCTCCATAACAGCATCTTTGTCATAGAATCCAGCTTTCACGCCTCGCTGTATATCCATCCACGAAACGATAGACAACACTATTACGCAGTTTTGATCCTTGATTGTTGGAGCATACATATCCGCATAGACCATAGACCAATGAAGTGTTTTAAATGTTGGGTATGACTTTACAACCTGATCTTTCCATGCGACCTTTTTGGTCTTAGGGTCTTTAATGGCTATGCGCTTCTTCTCTTTATGCCATGTTGCTTGAATTGGTACGTTGCAGTATTTATGTTCTTGGAACCAGAACTGATACATCTTCTGATCGCATCCGCCTTCTTTCCAAGCGTATTTGGCTAGAGCGTTGTGAACAGCCGCCTGTGAAGATGCCTCCTCTGCCGATCCCCAGATCTCTGGATTCGTCCTTGTGCTGTATTTAAACGGAACATCTACAGAAGAACCGACGGCATATCCAAGAGACGCTTTCTGGTTTACTAAACGGAAGAAACGTACAGATCCAACATTGGCTCGGTTATCAGGAGCATCAGATGTGTCTGCCCTCTCCGAATCAGCCAGAGTTCTGTTCTGGAAGCATCGCCACATCCCATCGGCAATCTTCATCTTTTCGTCGAACCCAAAAGAATCTCTGTCGTTCTTGAACCGCTCGAAGTCAACCTGACTGTCGGATAGGAACCGCGTTATCGTTTCTTTGTTGTCTAAAATGCTTTTAGCCATTAGCTTTCCTTGGGTTCTGTATAGATTACGGGTTGGATCGTGTTGTGAGGCTCGTCCATTAGGGATTCCTCGACAACCCATAGAGAATCGCCGATTGCATGAATGCCATCTCCCCAGAGAGGCCACTTCATGTAGACGTTCTTTCCGTCAAGATCAGACTGCGATAGATATCTGCACTCTTCTCCTATCATTAATACCACGAACCATTGCTCCTCTTCAAGCAGAATCGAAGGGTCTAAGTGAGTTTCGGGGATTGCAATGAGTATATTTCCGTTCTCTTCGCGTATGTGATCGTTCACGCACCTCTTGCCAAGGATCTTTCTGCCGACGATTCGCTTGATACAATCTTCGTAGTTAATATCCCGTAATAGGATCTCGTCGTGGCCGTGACTTATTCCGTGAACTGCGTTGTTGGTCTTCTTTGACTCTGTATCCATTGCCGCCGCCTCCTGCTGTAATCATCTTTGGTTTGACTGGTCTAATCTTCGAGAATCGCGGACGCATCATAAACCCGTATCTTAATGCATCCAAGTCGTGGTCGTCCTTTTCCTGTGGCTTTTCGGAAAGATTGCCATTCTTGGCCGCCGCCTCTTTGTTCCTGTAATTCCGTATATGCCTAATAAACTTAACACATGACGAGCAGATGTATAGCGAAGGAGCCCCCATCTCTCCGGTGTATATGTGCTTGCGGTCCGCCCGAATCTTCAGCATCTCCTTCACGATGGGAATGGTGCTGGCGGTGTCCTGAATTGGGGCTCCTCTCAGGCGGGACAGGCCGTTAAGCCTATAGATATCGCCAATCTTCAGTCGCGTGTTGTTGTCGGGACTTCTGAATGAACGTCCATCAAGCACATCGAATATGTATTGTTCGGAGTTGTCGTTCTTAAGCTGTTCCTCGTATCTCTCCATCGTGCTAGTGGAGAACTTCTCATCTCCCACCCTGACCATTGAGTTGTTAGACATCTCGATGATGTTCTGCACGTTATCTGAAATCACTCCGTCCTTCTCATATTCGCGGTACATGATGAAATCGTTCTTTGGTGTGATCGCAATCCATAAACATGCCGTAGGATTGGTTCGTCCGTGATCCATGCAGCGGAACGCGCACCATTCTGGGTTGATCTTCATATCTGGTATGATGTGAACTTGATCGTCCCACTCGTCATAAACACGACCACCAGTAACCTCGAAGTCCCCAAACAGACGAGAGCGCACCGCCCTCTCCGCCTTCTTGTTGTTTGTCTGAATAGCTTCGTCGAGTTCTGCTAAGGCAACTTTCTTTTCACGTTCAGAATAGATCCAGTCTGGAACATCCTTAATTATGTTTCCTTTAAAGAACTTTGACGTGAGGCCCTTCGTGATGGTTTTATTATAGAGCCCCTCGAACCATGTACCGGCCCCAGTATCGGCGCGCCCCTCAACCTTATGAGGAGTAGCGCCGCAGACATGCCAGCCAGAAGTAAGATACTCGTAGCCGTCATCGCCCACAGAATAATTACGAGTAGTTCGCATACGTGCGTTAGCTCCATCGAATTTCTCCTCTGTTCCTTGTTCGTCCCACATCCATCCATTGAGCGCCTGAGACTCGAATGCCCCCTGCGGTTGACCTAAACATTTGAAATGCAATACAGACTTGCACTCTAGTTCCGTAGAGAATGCCGTCTTCTTTGGTGCCGAGTATTCGGCGTATCGCCCTAGTTCGTTCTTAGGAATCCACGCTCGGCATACTTGAGGCCACACGGTCTCGTCGATGTTGTCCCAGTTGTACGAGGCAATGCCAATTTCCTTTGGTCCCGTCCATTCACGATATATGACGCCGTGATCTTTGAAGCACTCCCAGTTGGGATCGCACGGAATAAGCCCGAACGTCAGCATTGTTTTGACGAAGGCTATTGTACTTTTCCCGTACCTATTACCAGCAAGAGCGCCTGTGTAGATGTTGCTTACATCATTAATGAAGTTGTGACTTGGCGTGTTGAAGTCGCCATATGTGGCGCAATGCGGTAGAAAAAAGCGCAGCGGATTGGTTTCGTACTCAAAGGCCACGCCCTCGACGAATCGCTTCTGAGCCGGATGCTGCTCAAGCCAGTCCCTATCAAAAGAGAATATGCGTAGACCGAGATTCAAGAAGATCCTTCGCTTGTCAGAAATCTTCTTTATCATTTCCTCGGCTTGGCAATAATCGGCGTAATCCATCTTGAACACGCCATCTTCTGAAAAGAACTCAAAGACCATGAGTTGCCCTTTCCAGCGATATCACCATTCGCTCTAGCGCATCGTACAATTGGCCCTGCGACGCCCATCTCGACGATGCAATGCGCTCGACGTGGCCATGAAGAACGTGAAACACTTCGTGTCTTGCTGCATCAAGTTCATATCCTTCGTAACAGTCTAGTCCGTGAGTGATCTTATTAAGCAAGAGTTGGGCGCGCATCGTTTTCGCGCTCGTCTCTGACATTGCGTAAAGCTCCGTCGGAAGTTCGACAAGGGCTATGCCAATGTCCCATTCGCCCATTCCAAGAAGCTCAATCCACTTGATTGCTTCTGCCTTGAACTTGTCAAATTCTTTTTTAGGTGTCTTTCTCATAACTCTCCAGCCTCCGTGATCTTATAGATGCCCATGATGTTATCGAGGTTAAAGATGGCTATCACCTCCAGCGACGAGCATTGGCCATTGATATCTACACGCTCGGATAGTATTACTTTGTTTCCGTCGGTCTTCACCGACTCGGCAACAACGCTGACAACGTCCGCGTCTCTAAGAAATATGTTCCAGCTCGTCATTGAGTCTCTCATTGGCTTTTTCTAGGAATTGCTTAACAAATGTTGGTAATTGCCTGCTTCGTGAAACTAATTCAAAGAACGCATCTGATCCGTTTCGCTCTATAAACTTATCCTTATACGAAGGAGATAGAATCCCATTATGATCTAGCGAGTGACACATTCGACACAGCAGATGGCAGTTACCATCCTTGCTGGTGTCGAAGCACGTCATCATATTGCTTTTGCCTTGAATGTGTGCAAGGTCGTGGGCCGGTTCTCCACAGCAGTAGCACCGCCCACGTTCCTTTACAACCAAAACCTTCTTTGCTGCGGACAGAAGATCTCGTGTCATCTTAGTATTAGAGTTCACTGACCCTCGTACTGTGAATGGGGGTTGCCTTGCGGCGGCATACTTCTCGCATGAATACAAAGTCTCCATCGGCATCGTCTGCCTTGAGCCACTTTTCGCACTCTTGCTGTGTGTATCCGCCAATCCCGCGATGTCCTGCTACATTTCCGTCATGGTCTAGCCTGAATACGTGAATGTCGTGCTTCTCTGTCTTTGGCATGTTATAACTCCACTGATTTTGATTTAATGCCATCCGCTAAGTCGAACAGCAAGCTCACTACTGCCTCTTTGGTCTCCGGCGTGAACGCAATCCTATCTGTTATCGTTTTGATCTGATCGCTGACCCACTCCGGCAATGGAACAGCAATTGGCGGAGGAGTCTTTGCTCCAGTAATCCAATCTCGTAGCGCGTTCCACGTTGGCTCGTGGCGCTCGACCAGCATATCCCAGTATTCCCGGTCTCGTTCTGGGACCTGACGCAATATAGCTCGGCGCTTCTCATCGTCAATCGTTGACTTTACTTCCTTGTACCACTCTCGATTGCCCGAATCGAACAGTTCGTTGGCCAAGGACAGGTAGTAGGCTTGCTCTTCGTATGGGAGCGAGGCTAAATCCTGATGGAATCTCCACGACTTTAACCGAATGCTGCGATGCTCTTGTGGCACCTTGCGGCACGTCCATGTAATGTTGCCTATGTAGCCCTGACTCCAATGCATGTCCGTTCCAAACGCCTGAGCGTGAGATTCTCCGAAGATGTCGCAGCCCTGATTGATCGCATCACCGGCGTAGAACTTCACCATTAGGTCTTTAACTTCTCCCGCAAACCACATATTATCAAGATCTCGAATAAGCCGTTGCCAAGACTTGATGGGTGTGTTGGCTTTGATAGTGAGACCGGTTGTTCCAACGTCGCAGCATTGATATCCAGACAACGATTTTGCAGTTCTTCCCAAGTCTCTTGCAACGTCGAAAGATTCTGCTGGCATTTCTTCTTTGAATTTATCTCCGGCTTGTTCATAATCATTCCCCACTGACAACCTCCATTGACTTCGCAAAGCCATCGTAATTAAGTCTATTCATTTCTTCTCTGTGCTCGTACCACTCTATCTCAATCTTCATCAATTCCCTTAACAGATTAGGCAGTTCCTTCATGATCTTAATGGCATCTGTAGGGGTGAGGGCGTCTATACGCTTCCTGTCGGACAGCACAGATATATATGACCCTATCGCGTTCCACATCATCCGCTGGTTAAGCTTTGATTTAGCTCCGTCGTTAAGTACGGAGGTCATTGGGGCATACTTATCAACAGCCCTTGAGATGCCTTCTTCTGTTCGTCCGGTGAGGGAGCCGATGGTAGCCACTGATGTTCCTATGGCATGTAGCGCCATAACCCACTGTTCGTTGCGAGGTATCAACTCGAAGTCAGGACATTCGGACGTGATTGCCTTGATCACCTCGTCTTGGCTGAAGTGGGTTACATTGATCTTGATTTCAGGTGCTTTTGGCATTGGCCTTCCTCTTCTCGTTGGATTCGCTATTTATCGCGTATTGCTTGTCGCTATTAACAAATCCCTCGACAACCCGCCTTGATAGTCTCATACCATGCCGCGCTGCATTGTTCATGATTGCGTCTATTTGGCTCATGCCTTCTCCTTTCCATGCTTTGCGTCGTGACATCCAGAGCAAAGTACATCAAAGCCGTCTGACTCAACAAACATCCTTCTACAGAAGCCCTCGATTTCGTTCCAATCCTTGAGAGAGCCGCACTCTACATTATGATGAACCTTCGTCTCAGAGCCCTTGAACCACCCGCCACACCCAGAGCATTGATAGATCCACTTCTGCCTTTTGTTGTCTCCAACGTATGGCTTACGAGCGTTCCTCTTTGCTTGCTGGATGGGCCCCCACTTGCGGCTGGCAAGCCGGAGATTGGATCGAATGAAGCTCATCATCCTAGCCTGAGTCCACGTACCATTGTTATATGGTTTGGGTTTAACCACGGCGAGACAACTTCATTTGGGCCACCTTCTTTATGATTGCGGTCTCGCTTCGGTTTAGATACTCAGCCAAGGCTTCGATTGTGACGCTCTTAGGAGGTTCGTAGTATTCACGCAACACATCCTCTTCCTCTCGCGTCCACATTCTCCGCCTTGGCTTGTCAGCAAGTTCTAGTTCTGGGATATACATTACTTCTCCAGAGCCCACGCCTCAAGCGCTGCATTGGAAATCGTGTGGTATCGACCACATTCCTTGCATTGCATCTGATGCTGCGGGGTTCCCATTGCCGAGATTCGCGTCTTTGCCTTACCGACCTTCAATGATCCGCAGGAGGCACATGACCACTTCTCGTTGCCCATCATAACTCCAACGTGGGTTTGGTGCGTGGTGTAAGGAGCGATTTTGACATATACATCCTTCAGCACTTCAACGTCCTGCATACAGTATTCGCACATCTTCTTCAGGGCTTTCCTGTCGTTCTTTACTAGGACATCCACCCATAGCCCCGGATCAGTTTTGGTCTTACGGCCCACGCCGCAATATTTAGCGATGTAATCCATGGCATAGGAATTGAGCTTAAACGCCCGTCTCGCCATTTTGTATGTGTCTACGGTTTTGTATTTGGGGAACGTCGAGATCCCGTGGAAGAGGCAACGGGCCATAAACATCTTAATGTCGAAGCCATCTCCGTAGTGAGCCACAAGTTCATCGGCCTCTGCGGCGATCTCTGCAAACTGGCGTAGCATTGGCCCGTCGTCTTGGCTCTTGTCCCAGTGAATAAGCTTTGTCTTGCCATCTTCTCCCCACTTGTACGCTATACAGATGATACGTCGCTCATCTAGGATGTTACTCCACGGAACATAAACCTTACTGCCAACCTCAAACGACAGCACCACATTGTGACTGGATTCAATATCCCAAAAAAGACGCTTCATGATTTACTCCTGACGATTATGGTTGAGCGAGATGAGCGTTCCGAATACCCGCACCCGCATTCGAATGTTACCTTACACGTCTCTCGCTTTGCATTATATTTGTTGCTTTTCGCCTCTACGATTGTGGCTTCCGCTGGCTTCTTGCAGTCGGGACAGACGAGCATTTGCTTGGTCTCTACCACCGTCGGCTGATTGACTTTAATCTTCTTCGTCATCTTCTTCCTCTCGTAGCATTGCGTTTAGTACGTCTATAGTATCTTCTAGCGCCTGATCTTCCCCGCCCTCTAGGCAATTGAGGACATCAAAGATGCCTATGGCGCATATTCTGGCGATCTCTCTGGCGTATTGAGCCTTTGTTGTCTCGACGTTCCTCAACGGTTCTACGGCTATCGCCAATCCGTTGGCAGCAATCTCGACGCTATGTAATATTTCGTCAGTCATGTTATCCTTCGTATCTGTCATCAAACTGAGGGTGCCGGTTCATGAAATCAGCCATAGCAAGACAATGCCATGCCGCATTGATTACATGCTTGGCTCCGGTCTCCTCATCATAATCTTCGCCGCCCCAGAATAGGGCCAGATGCCTCAGCGCCGCAGCGTAACTCTTGCTCCACTCATACCCTTTGCGATAGTTGTTGTCTTCGTACTTGAGCGCTCCAGCGCCATACAACTCAGACAGTTCCCAGATTGGTTGTACTGGCAGTAGATCGAACCTAGCCATCTTGGTTCCCTTTTGGCCGCCGGTTGAAGATGTTGTCCGCACCTCTTTGCTAGGTTCTGACTTTCCGAGGATCTGCTTGCCAGCCCATTTAGCAACAGCCACTTCTGCTGTAGCACCGCTTGAAGCTTCATATCCGTCAAGAGTCCAGATCGCATCGCATTCCAATACCGAATCTACGTCCGACCTGATGCAGCCCTTTAGGTCAAATCCTTCGGGGATAGCCCACCAGTCAGAGTCTTCTGGCATGTCGCACGGATCGAACCCTCGCTCTTCACGATCTAGTCGAGCTGGATTGATGCAAGTATGCCCCTCGTCTTCGAGAGTATGTTCCGCTAAGTCAAACGCCGGGAAGTTATAGTAAGGTCGTCCTCGCATTGGCCCTGCAATGTAGATCTTCATATCTCTATCTCCGTTAATGTGTGCGTAACTCCGTAACTCTCGTCCAGCAGGGAAGCGTTAATGTATTTGGTTCCTTGGCGATCTTCTTCTCCATGTCCCCCGTGTATATGTCCGAAGACGTGTACTCTTGGATTCACTCTCTCAACCACCGTTTCCAGTAAGTCTTGGCAACCAAGTGGAGGACATCCATCATTAATCGAATCTAATATAGAATATGGAGGCCCGTGCGTAATGAGGACATCAGTATCGTCAGGGATTAAGTCCCACTTTTCCCTGATCTGTTTCCCGCGAGGAAGGTTGAAGGCCCAGTTGCAGAACTCTGGTTGCCATGGAGTTCCCCAAAACTTAACCCCATCAATTTCGATCCCTTCGTCTTGAAGGTAGTTAATGCTAAAATCCCTAAGCAGGTCTTTGCAACTATCCGGTTTGGTTTGGAAGCATCTGTCATGGTTTCCCGCTATCATTATCTTATGTGTTGCCGGTCTGGAGTCAAACCAATTGAAGAAGTCGAACATCAGATTGAGATTTCCATTGTTGGAAACATCACCAGCATGGATGAGGACATCGCACTCTGGTATCTCTTGGCAGTCCCAGTGAGATCCGTGGGTGTCGCTGATGCAAACAATCTTCATGCAAACTTCCTTACTTGTTGATTCCACTTCCACCCAGCGTCATTCATGTCTGTTCCGTTTACCATCTCAGCACACTCAGTACATCTGACGTAAGCCCCAGAGCAATTCCTCACCGTAATCGGCGCGCCCCCACAGTAGCATTTGTCTATCAGCTTGTTCCCGTATGCCCTATATCCACCCTGTTTGTCTTTCATGGTATCCCTGCCGAGATTCGAACTCGGATGCTCGGATTGAAGGCCCGATGAACTAACCCATTGTTCTACAGGGACTCTTTGGCGGCCCAGAGCTCTTTTTAGCATATGACGCGAAGTCATAGAGGCTTGCTACATCGGCCTTGATACTCGTCAGTACCCGTTCTTGGTTGTGGGGGAAGGTTTCGAACCTCCGACTCCCTGCGTATCAGGCAGGTGCTCTAACCAACTGAGCTACCCCACATACGAAACCAGTTTTATTTATGGCTGGAACTGGTACATCGAAACAGCCGCGCCCGTACTTTGGGCATGGTTGCGGGTGCTGGACTTGAACCAGCGTCTCTAGGGTATGAACCTAGCAAGGAACCAACTCCTCCAACCCGCAGTTTGATTAATAGGTTTTAGTTGCATAGTCAGCGTCTATCGTGTAGACAGCACCAACGTCTCCGAAGCAATCTGCCCCAAGGCGCAAATCCACCATATCCACAGGAAGCTCGCTCAGCTCCACCAAGGCTCGTCCAGTAGTAGCAACCTCAGTCTCTAAGGCCTCAAGCTTCTTCTTCAAGACCACCATCGCCTCAACCTTCTTCTGAATGCGCTCTGCGTCCATCTTCTGGTCTGCCATCTGCATTGTGATGTCTTCTTCCACTTGAACCTCCTTGGTGAATGTATCTATATAGCTTGCGTTGTTGATATGTTCACGAGATCGCCAAATCCATTCTGCCATGCGCCACCTTGGCACCACATTCACCCACCGCAGCCCACATCGGATCGCCGGACATTCGAAGCTCGGAGTAGATCCTGTCTCCCTCTGCTCGCGTCATGTAGGCCTGAGCGTTGTCAAGTTCTGCTTGCGACTTCTTGACGGCCAAGTCGGCGTTCATCAGCTTTAATACCAGCTCTTCTTGTGTCTCGACTACCATTGCTTCTCCTTTGGTTGTTTCCTCACTCTTCATAATAGAATGATATCATTCCCCCATCCAAATGTCAACCCTTAATGCACCCTTCTGCACCTTATTATTCGTATAACCACCATCGTCCCACCAAAATTTCAAATTTCA
>Ga0307928_10000890_pt1 | contig 22386 bp, 31 predicted proteins | sample AceLakmetagen232_FD_201815 | JGI IMG/M metagenome (GOLD analysis project Ga0307928, IMG submission 201815) | Saline water microbial communities from Ace Lake, Antarctica - #232 | ecosystem: Environmental > Aquatic > Non-marine Saline and Alkaline > Saline | place: Antarctica: Ace Lake... | reverse complement strand
ACTGTGGTCAACCTCTCCCTCTTTATTATCTAAATTTTTGCGGGAGCGAGAGGGATCGAACCTCTGACCGTCGGCTTAACAGGCCGATGCTCTAACCACCTGAGCTACACCCCCAATCGTTACTTACTTTTTACATTTATCTAACAATGATTTATCTATCATAGACACACCATTTAATAAACATCCTTTACAAAAATATGCTGTGTGTTTATATATAGTAATTCTTAAATATGCAGAACTTTTTTTGCCGCACATACCACATGCATAATCTCCAAGATCATTATTTTCTTTTCTTGGGTTCTCAAATGCTTTTAATTCTATTTTCGAGTCCATATTATATCCTTTATTATAGTCTTAGAATAGCATAATAGTATCGCCAATAGACGATCTATTCTATGACCAAGATCTGTATACAAATCCTTTTTTCTCAACCAAGATATACAGTTTGCCTGAGAGAGGCATCGAACCTCCACGAGCTGAGCTCATAGGTGCCTAAAACCTACGTGTCTACCAATTCCACCACTCAGGCGTAGCGGGAATGGGATTTGAACCCATGTATTACCAGGTTATGGGCCTGGCGTGTAGCCACTACACTATCCCGCGTCATTTTCTTTATCGTGAGCCAGTGGGAGGACTCGAACCCCCGACGGTGGTTTACAAAACCACTGCTTTGCCTGTTGAGCTACACCGGCATGTTTTTATATTAAATTGTAATCCTTTTTAAAGTGTCTGATAAGAACTCTTTAGTTTTTTGTAGTTCTATTTCCCATCTTGTGTTAGCAAGTTCTTCAAAATTACTACCATTAAATATTTGAAATTTATAATTATCTCTCACGTATTGAATCCAATCAGGATATTTTTTAGTATTATTTTTATATGTCTCAGTTATAAACCTTTTAAGACTCGCTGGATTTTTATAATAGTGGTATCCTTTTACTCTTTCTTTATCGTTAAAATATTCTTGCCAATGTTTTAAGTGATTAATTCCAGCTAAGCGCCAGTCTTCTTGTATGAACTGAGGATCTATACTCCAAAAGCAGGAATAATGTTTGCTAAAATTAGGATAAGGATTATTTATTAATGAGTACATATTTACAGGATAATAATAGTGAGTATGGAATCCATGAACATAATCTATATGGCTCTCACATATTCTATATTTTTTCTTCAACTCTTTTAGATCAGATTCAAATATAGTTTTATATTTGCAGGTATCTACTGGAGTGATGGATCCTTTTCCTGAATGGTCAGTGTCTATTTTTACAAAATAGAATATTTTTTCTTTAAATGCTCTGGGATCAATTTTATGTTTTTCTTTACCATACGGTTTGTTTTTTATTCTAACCCACTCTCCCAAAATCATCCTTGAGTCGTTCAATATCATCTTCCCCAAAGTAGTCGCCTTGTTGTATTTCAATAAAGACAAGATTTTCCAATCCCGTGTTTTTGATTCTATGGGCTGCACCAGCAGGAATATCAATAGACATCCCCTTTTTGAGGGGAATCTGTTTGTCATTAAGCGTAACAAGGGCCTTTCCGTTGATTATATGCCAGTGCTCAGACCTGAGCTTGTGTCTCTGAAGGCTTAATCTTTTGTCAGGATATACAACAATTCTTTTTACCTTATGATCGGCCTCATCCGAAAGTACCGTATAAAATCCCCAGGGGCGATGGTCAGTGTTATTCATATTTACACAGTCTATTACTTTCATAATTCTCCTTCATATTTATCTTGTTCGGAGTGGAGGGATTCGAACCCCCGACCCCATGGTCCCAGGCCATGTGCTCTGCACAGACTGAGCTACACTCCGTATGATATACTAATTAATTCGTTAGGGGCGGAAGGGCTCGGACCTACAACCTTCTGGCTCTCTAGTTCTCCAGGTGCTCTACCAATTGAGCTACGCCCCTCTATTTAATAGTATCTTTATATAATATTTTCCATGCATAAGGACATGATAAAGGCCTTATAAGCATACATCTACAGCCAATGAGACTAAATTTCCCATATTGGCAGAATCCTTTTCCATTTGGAGAAAAGTCTTTACATTTCTCCTGTTCTAAATGATATCTTTCTTTATCCATATTATAACCTTGTTCAGGCCGCAAAGGAATCGAACCTTTGGTGATAGTTTTGGAGACTATTGGTTTACCACTAACCGAGCGGCCCATCAATCCTCATCTAATGCGTCGTAAATATCTTCGGCTTTATCTTTTAATTTTTTTAACTTTTTTAAAGTATAGGATTCTTCTTCTTCTATACTTAATCCCATTGTATCTTTAGCTATATCTATAGGTATTGTAATAGTGTCTACAGCTCCTTGTATAATTTTACCAAAAATTCCCATATTATATGTCCCCTTCTTGGAATGAACCAATAGTTATATTTATAAATTCGCTTCCTACAAAGTCTATTGAAGACAATCCAGGTATAGCATTTTCATTATTTAATCCACTTTTTCTTATAGAAGAAATTAATATTTCTTCATTATCACCTATATCTTGTTTATTTAATTCTTCAATTAATTCTTTTTTAGTCAATTCTGTGTTCTCCCTTTGCCCCAATGCGAGATCGAATTGGGGTTATTATGTATTTTTAAGTCATACTAAACGGTGGAATCAATAATACAATTATCTAATTCCCAATGGTGGTTTGGACATAAATAAACTAGATTCTCTCTGCTATTAACTATACCCATTTTGGTGTCAAGATCAAATTCATGTATAGACTTTCTGTGACATACTTCTACGTGTTTATTATACCCACATACAGCACATTTTTTCTCTACTCCCCAATACTTCATGAGCTTTCTAGCCCATATTCTTATATAGTTGTGTTTAAACCTAGGATGTAGATTATTGCCAATGATAAAATATTTTATCGGCCTGTCCATATTTTTGCTATAAATTTTATCTGTTTTACATTTATAGCATAGTTTAGAAGTTGGGTATTTTTTATTTCCACATAATGGGCATACTTGGCTGTTTTTATTATACTTTTTGACACCTATATTGTTATAAGAAGCTGAGCATGAATGATTACAAAATTTCATTCTTCTAGCTTCTGACGGCGGTCTATTTGGTAGTACTTCTATCAAGCTGCCACAAAATTTACAGTGGTTAGGGTCTTTATAATATTTTTTTATTGCTAACTCTAATCTATTCATAATAATTTATTTTGTGATTGCTCCGACCCAGAGTTGAACTGAGCTTATTAGGATGAAACCCTAATGTCCTGACCGATAGACGACCGAAGCATTATTTTTCTTCAACAACAAGATACACATTACCGTGGTGATCAAATGATGTTATAATATCAAATCGTTTTTCAAACCCTTTTAAATCACTTTTCAAAAGAGGATCACCACTATCATTATCAAAAACTGTTATAAATGCTTTACTAGTTTCATTACCTTCAAATTTATTAGATTTACCCTTTGTTATTTCTAGTCTTGCTAAATACATAGTTATACCTCTATATTATAGAATATTTTTTTGATTTTGCTAGATATTTTTTTTATTAAATGCTTTTAAATTTAAATTGTATATATTTTTATTTTTCTCATAATCGCCAGATCTTTCTAACATTCTCTCTTCTTCTCTTTGTAATTCTATAAGCCCTTTGTGAGATGCTACTCTAAATGCGTGACCTTCTACATCATATCCAGCATCTCCACGGCACACGTCGCATATACCATCTTCATTTATAGTTACTCTTTTCTCACAAACAGAACATAGTCTCACAATTTATCACCTCCTACACTATTAAAATGTTTTCTTCTTTTAAAAATTTATCTATATTTTCTTTTGTCACATCTGCCATTTCTTCCAACTCTTTTATATCTCCAATATAATCTTCTAGTGCTAGGGAGAAAAAATATCTTATAGCATTAAATTCTTCCTTTGTTAATATCATATTATTTCACCTTTTGTTATATAGTCAACTAATATTTTCATTGTTATTCTTTCTGCCATTAAATAATCTGGTTCGTTTGGCAAAGTTGATTTAGCATGTGCCTTTTTTGCAAGTTTAAACAATTTTTTTGAAAGATTCTTTACTTTTTTTAGAGACCATTTGCCAGTCTTTATATCTAATAGTGTGTTTACATCTTTATCTCTGAATATTTTCATTTTGTTTGTGTTTAGAGCTTCTATTCCCATTGTTAGAAGTCTTATAAGATGTGCTGCATTTTTTGTATCATAGCCATACTTTTCTATAAGCTTTTTTCTCTTCTTTCCCATATATCCTTCTGTTTTAAAATGAGTCATTTTCTTCAATTGCCCATCAGCATAACCAGTGAACGAATCATATAAAGGATTTTTTCCTAGGAAGCCATTTCTATTTTCTACTATTGTTTTACCAGACTCTTTTTGCATAAGATAATGTTCCGGTTTTATCCATAATAAATTTAATGTGTTAGGATTACCTCTTAGAAGCAGTTTAATAAATTTTCGTAGTTCATAATATACGCAGTCCCACATAACACCGTCTACTTCTTTCATAATCTCTATAGTTTGCGGGTTTGCGAATTCTTTTTGACCTAGTCCAACATTACTAATAGCTTTTGCTTGGCCTAGTCCAACATAAAAATTTTCTCTGGCAAGGAATACGCCCATTATATCTATATCATCTATACTATTAGGATCACTGTTAGGTATATACATATTATGAGCTACAGATCCTCTGTAACCTAACAAGATCAAATTGTCAACAAGAACTTCTTCAGGAACTTCTTTTGGAATTTCTATATTCATACTACACTTCCTTTACATAGACAAACTTTTCACAATAAGGGCATCTAATTCTTGTTTCTACTTGATCTAGATATGTGGCATCTAACATTATATGACCACCGCACAATGGGCATTCATACGGTCCTTCTAATTCGCACACGCCTTCTCCTTTAGGTAGAAAGAAGTCTTTATCTGTATTAGAATCGAACGTTTCTATATCAGTGCTTTCACAGAATGGACATTTATCAAATATTAAAACGCCTGGTTTAGTACCAGTAGATTTACATATGTTACATTTATATCCTGTATAAGTCACTTCCATTTTATTTATCTCCACTTTGTTCTACCTCTGGAATGTTATAAACTTCAATGAAGGCTATTTCACCTTCAATTTCTGGATTATCATAAAATAATTCTATAGCTGTATGTACAGCAATATCTCCTACTTTGCTCTCTTCTGTATTACGTGGTATCTTAATGAAAGCAGTGCTCCAAGTTTTGTTTGTGTACCCAATATACATTTCAACATCTCTAGTCTCTTCATTTTGATCAGTAGTTTCCATTTTATTCCTCTTGCTAATATAGAAAGAGCTGTCTTGATACCATGGCGGCACGCTTAAGTTCAGACAGCTCTATACTATAATAATTCTACAGAAAGTCCCCACCCACAATCTGTACCGTTTTTTGGTTGTTCTGTGTTCCCACCCAATTTCTTATTTAATCGTATATTGATTACTCAACATATTTATAAATGCTTTTTTAGTTGTCTTATTTGGGTCAGCATATTTTATTATTATTGACCCGCCGAAAAATTCATACCAATCGTATTGAACATTGTAAGAAACATTTGGATCAGCATACCATGTTTTAACATGATTATCTGCCTTTGTAAACGCTTCTTCAATGCTGTTAGCTTGTATTAGAAAATCATAAACATATTCTTGTTCACCATTTCGTTCCGTCATTTGCATAGTAAAATACATGTTAACCTTTGTTGCTAGCTATTATTAGTGGAAATTTTACTTCTTTCATACATTCTAATTTCCACGTTTTAACAGCTCCTGCATAGAGAGCTAATGATATAAGATCATCTTCACTTAAAACAACCTCCTGAAGTTTTTCAGCATCTTCTTTTGATTTGGTTTTTATTATCAAGTAAGATTTCTTATCATATTTTAAAGATGTCAAAGCTTCTTTAATTATATTTGCTCTAGCCATTGTAGATGGCATATATTCTAAAATGTCTGACACTATAGCCAAATTGTATGAAAAAAAATTTACTGGGTCATATTGTGGATCAGATTTAATAGGATGTACTATATGTGTGTAACATGGAACTTTTTGTATTAATTTATTTACATCTTTTTCTACATCCGATTTGTGTTTTGTAAAAATTGATATGGCAAGGTCCATCGCTTCTAAATGTAATTCATTTATAATATTGCTAAAATTTTTAATTAATTTAGTATTAAAATCATTTTTAGGCTTACTTGGTGCTTCATCGAAATCTTCATAACTGTTATTTATATAAAAATTACTAAATTTATTGTCCGCTTTAATATAAGAATCCGACGCTGTGGACGTGCCATAATAATATGTACTACTTGTTCCCATTTATATCACCTCGCCATAATTTTGTTTGATCAGTATACATATTAAGTCTATTTATAGACTTTTCTGCATATCTCTCACTCATTTCAATACCTATCCATCTTCTACATAATTTTGCCGCCGCTAAACAAGTTGTGCCCACACCAGAAAATATGTCCAATACAATATCATTTTCATAAGATAACTGTTGTATTAATCTATAGGGCAACTCTACTGGAAACATTGCTGGATGGCCATACTTTGCCATTTGGTGTTCAGGCGGAAATGTCCATAAAGCCAAACTATTTTCAATGAATTCTTCTTTTGATACAGTTATTAATTCTTTATCCCCATCTTTTCTTTGACATTCGTTAGCAAAAATTAGAATATATTCGAAAGGTGTAGGGAACGATGGGTTAGAAGGACTTTTCCAGCTGCCCCATGAAGTTCTATTTCCAATTTGATTTTTATTCCATATTATAGTAGACTTCATTAAATATTTAAGATCTTTAGTCATGAAGTTTATTATGTCACTATGTGTAGGTATTTTTCCGTTCTCTTTGTCTCCTATATTAATGCATACCCTGCCTCCGTAAACCATTTTTAATTTTAGGAGGTCAAAAATATTTTTTAACCACGATATGTATTCCCAGTATGGTTTGTTATCCTGGTAAAGATCGTATGTATTTTTATTGTATTTATTATTACCAAGATCAACATTATACGGTGGTGATGTTATTACTAGATCTATAGATTTATCTGGTAGATCTCGTATTAAATTTTCACAATATCCATGGTGAATTTCGTTAATCCATTTATCTATTGACATTTTTTTCTCTCAAACGTATATTCCAGGTCGTGGCGAAGTGTGGGAAGGAATTAGACCTTCTACGCAATTCCACACCTCGCCCTACCACTGTTAAAGTGTTATTGTTAAAGAAAGACAACCGGGCTTGAACCGACATCTCCGAGCTAATACCCACGCAGTTGGCCTCTACTCTGGCCGCTTACCCATAGAATTCCCATTATTAGCATTGCTCTGCTCTTTTGAGCTATATCTTTCTGTTGAATATAAGTGATACAGTTTTTACTTTTTCGCTTTCGCAGTTTTCGTTTATACAAAATGTTGTATGTTTAATATTAGCAAGTTTGGTGCTAAAATTTAAAGTTCCCGGCACAATATCATGTAAGGAACTCCATTTTGTATTACATTCTTCACATACCCATTTTATTTCATAACAATTTTTATTTACCATAGGTTCTACTCCACATGTGATAGATTTAGGCTTCAATAGTGCTGTTTTACATATTGAGCATTCTCTTGGTGTGCCTTTAACTTTTTGTAGAATTTTATCGCTGAATTCAGAATTATCAAACACACCACCTTGTAATGTAAATTTAAAACCACATTTTGGGCACACGTATGATACAGCAATATGCCTAGCAATCATTTTTGTTTGCATTTTCTTCATCCTCTTTCATTTTTTCTATTTCATCTTCTATCTCTGCCATCACAGTCATAAACTCCACATTAGCTTTTGCAACTTTCTTATGTTCTAAAAATTTGTTAACAATGTGTAACGCGAAGTTAGGGGCTTGATTATACAATAATCTTAATCCATCATTTTTTGTGCCTTCTCCTGATATGCCATAGTCTGGTATTTCTGGCGTATCATCTTCTTTTGGCATCTGTTCTTTTTCCATAGATTCTTCAACGAATCCAGCTATGCCGCCTATAACAGCATTATTTTCTAATTCAAAATCTTCTAGGAGATTCATTTATTTACCCCCATTAATGAATGGCCATTTTCATGAGAAAAATTCATACTTGCTACATCTACAAATTCTTTTCCACAAGATAGACATTTTTTTCTAGTTACACGCCTAATAAGGTTGTCCATGTCCATAGACCCGCCTAAATATATAGTCCTTGTCCTATGGCAACCAGCGCATACAAATCTTATTGTTATATCTTTTACATTTGTGATCATAATTGATTTCCTTATAAAATATGTTTGAGCCACTGCCGGTTATAAAATGATAATGCATATATAATATCATTTTATAACGGGCAGCAGCCCATTGTTATATAAATAATGTACTCCCATCACTTGACGCCTCGGTTTCACCATATAGGCTACTCGCATTGGCAATCGTCGGATGTCTGACACTATTTATATAAAGCCCACCCCAAACCCACACGATCTCAACCTAATACCACTAAAGCTCTCATGAACCAAGTGTCACCTTAGTTCTTAAACAATAGTCTGCAATATTCACTATTACAAATTAAAGTATTAGATCTGGTAGCCAGTTTGTTTATAGACGCTTCTGACCGTTATGCAATATCATCGGCATGGTTCAAAGAATCCTTCTATTAAACCATGTCCTCCTTACAAGCTACGTCTCTATTCTCTATTTTAATGCTTCAGATAAATAATCAGAAGTGGCGTTTACTAATAATTCTTCTGTATTCATCTTTTGATCTTCTATTACAATGGACAACAGATGATTCAAAATATGTCCTATAGTTGGACCTGGTTTCAAATTAAATTTGGCCATTATAGTAGCACCATCTATAGACAGATCTTCTATATCTAATGCTTTTGACTTATTATATACCTCTTGTATATTTTTTTCGAACATCCTTTGCCTATATGAAATGGCTTTCAAGGAGTGCCCATTTGCCAATCTATCAGCTCTGCGTAGCAAAAATATTGGTAGGTTTGGCAAATCTTTAAGATCTTCACTAGTAATTTTTGCTTTTCTTATAAATCTTCTAACAGCTGATTCAGTCCACTCTTCTGGTTCATAGTTGTACATGTGTAAGTAAACTAAATCGGTAACTTCTGATATCATTTTGTTATTAAATCTTAGTCTTTTTAATATCCTTTTTGCAATTTTTGAGCTAACCACCTCATGATTATAAAAAGTAATTTTAATTATACCATTTTTACCTATTTTTTCTTCTCTAGTTTGCGGTTTTCCTATATCATGCAATAATGCAGCTAATCTTAAAGTCAAATCTGGATTTGTATTATCACATGCATATACGCAGTGAGTGAACACATCATATTTATGATATTTCTCGTTCTGTGTTACTCCCATAGCTATTACCAACTCAGGCATAATTTCGTTAAGCAAGTTAAGCTTGTGTAATATAGTTATATATTTAGATGGTTTATTACTTAGTAATATTTTTATTAATTCATCTCTTATTTCTAATTTTAATAGTTTTGATATAAGTAAATAATTAGATTTTATTGCATAAAACAAATTCGAATCTATCTTATACCCTATCTCAGCAGACAATGATACTGCTTTTAGCATGTTTAATGGATTTTTTCGTATAGATTGCTTTGCGACTTTTGTAGTTCTTATTTTTCTACTTTTTATGTCTGACAAACCATCGAAATAATCTATCAAATTCTTCTTTACCTTTGATGTTACAGGTAGAAACATGGCGTTTATCGTAAAATCTCTGGAACAAGCGTCGTCATACAAAGTATAATATGGACTATATCTTCCATTTTTGTTTGGAACAGATATTTTAATCTTGTTATCATTCTTTTTAGATTGAAATATTATATAACTTTTGTTATTAGTCTCTAAAACGTCACCATGCTTTTTAAAGTATTTGATTAAATCTTTTAATTGCAAGTTACGTACAACTATTTCTATGTTTTCAGGACTTTTTCTTCTTATTATCTCCCTAACAAATGCTCCAGCATAATATATCTCAGCTACTGTCTCCATTTCCAGTTTTTTTAGTATCTTTACTATTTGCATTTAATATCACATCCTCTTTTTTTAGCAATTCTGCTACTATGTTATGTATTTTTACGGTTATACTAGGGGCTTTCAGCCCAGTTTCTTTGGCCAACTCTCTAACTGTTTTACCATCTATAAAATGAGAAACTATTAGTTTGTAATCACTTTCTGGTAATATGTTTTTTATAGACATTATACTTTCCTTTGCAATCATTCTACTCATAAGACTTTCTTCGTCGTTGTCATATGACCTATCAATATTGTGGTCTATATCTACTAATTCCATATTAGTTGGCATAAGTTCAGCTCGTTCTATAAGTTGGTCCACTGTTGTACATGATCTCTCTGCTAAATTAGCGATGCTATTTCTAATACCAATAATGCTTTCTATAACATTATCAGATTTCTCATATTTACTAGAGGCTTTCCATATGTCTAGCATAGATGAATTATACATAGGCTCCATAGTATTTACTAATTTTTTCAATCTTTCCGTCAAACTTATAGCATCTTTTATGTACTGCGGTACTTTTATTGCGGCACCTTGAGATGAAACAAATTCCCTCATAGAATCTTTAATTTTATAGATAGCGAATATGTTAAAATCTCTACTTCTTCCATCAATAAAATCTCTACTTGCTCTTGCTAGACCTATAACCCCTTCTTGAATAAAATCTTCTTTATTCAATCCTGTTAGTCTAGAGTATTTAACAGCTAATATCTGTAGTACGTTTAAATGTTTTTTATATAATTTGTCAGCTTCTTCTTTTGTATTAGCGAGAAAATTTACTGGAAATTTATTATAATCAACACCTTCCTTGTCTACTATGGGGACATCATTCTCATCTTTTATAACATTTCCTCTGTTATCTTTTCTGTATTTTTCATGAAATGGCATTATATTCTCCTATCATAAGTTAATGGTATATCAACATAATCTACATCGCTATCTATGTGGTTGTTCATTGTTAAATATTCTCTACCTTTGTCTGTAAGTACTCTGCCTCTTGGACCTCTCACTATAAAACCTTTTTGTATTAGAAATGGCTCCACAGTTTCTGATATTGTTTTAGGAGATTCATTTGTAATAATTGCTAGATTGTCCAAACCTACTGGATTTTCAGCCACGTTTAAAGATTTCATTATGGTAATGTCTGTAGGTGTTAATCCATTAGGATCTATACCAATCAATCCAAAAGTGGCCTGTGCTACAGCCAAATCTACAATAGAATCAGCATATGAAGCTGTATCTCTACATCTTTCGAGCAAAGTAACTAATATTCTTGGCACCCCTCTGCCTCTTTTAGCTATTTCTATTACTGCTTCTTCACTTATTGACGCTTTTAATTCTTCTGCGTGTGATACTACTATTTGTTTAGATTCTTCAAATGTATACGTATTAAAAATAAATCTAAATTTAAATCTATCTTTAAATGGTTTTGTTAATAATCCATCGTTGGTAGTCGCTCCAATTAGTGTAAATCTTGGGCACCATCTTCCTCTCCCTTCTCTATTTAAACCAAATTCTCCATAGTAACTAATTTTAGCTTGCTTCTTTTCTACAGGTATTATCCAATTTTCCATTGCTATACCAAGGTATTCTTGGCCTGTACTAGATAATCTATGTATTTCATCTATAAATACAATAGTAGGACGTATTTGTGTAGTCTTGTTACCAGTTTGTTTATTATATCCTTCCATATTTAATTGATCTCTAAGAGTTAGCACATCATCTCTAATTTTTATACTTTCATGAGCTATTTCTAAAAACTCTGCTTCACTATTTTTGGCTATGTATTTAGCCATGCTTGTTTTACCACATCCAGCGGCTCCTGTCAATAGCATATGTGGAAGGGATCTATTCTCTATTATGGCAGATTTTGTAGCTATATTCAACTGCAAAAAAATACTTTTATTTCCAATTAACTTCATACGATTCTCCTTAGGCTTTTATTATATTATAGAATAAAATCTGCATTTTGCTAGGTATTAAAAGCGTTTACTATATGTGCCGTCATTATACATACAAGATTATTCATGACATATTCTTTTTCAGACCTTCTTCAAAATGTACTACATATTTTGACGGTATATTATTTTTGATTCTATCCATATTTTGGCTTTTACCTAATTCAAAACCAAATTCTTCTATAAGTGTCCAGCACCATTCAGTGTTATAATAACGAAATCCACCATCTCCAGATATCAACGAATTACCATCTATATTCCCTGGTAAATACAAACGATTTATATCTTCTACACTGATATCTTTAAATCGCCAATGTAATTTGGTAGCCCATGTGGTAGGGCAAATATCAAATTCGTATCCTTTCATTCCTTTGAAAAAGTTTTTGCCAGTAGTGTTAAAATATCTATAATTATCTCTACTATCCGTATTAGGAACAGTTCGTATTTCAAGAAATCCATTTCTAGCCAAAAATCCCAATGTAAAATATAACTTTTCATTAGAAAAATTTTCAACATTAACTTTTAACTGCTTTATACCAAAAACCTTTATTCTTTTATCTTCTTCTTCCTTCCTGATATTATCATGTATTTTTTTTACTAATTCAACATCATTTAAATTAAATAGTTTTTTAGCCCCACTAGTTATATATACAGCTATCACATTTTTACCATCATTCGCTAAAACTTTCCATTCATCTATACGGTCGCGCCATATACTACCCTCACCAAATATGTCTATACTTATTTTCATAATATATCCTTCCAATTTAAGATTTTGCATATATTATAGAATAAAATCTGCATTTTGCTAGATATTAAAAGAGCTAACCATACATGCCACCATAGAAATTAGCCCCGTAGAATTCTTCATTATCGGCAGTATCATCTTCGTCATCTTTCTTTCCGTCTACAAGATCTTTTTTATCTTCTAGAGTCTTCTTTAATTTAGGTGGTTGGTATGTGCCATCTTTTATTTTTTTTAGTTTCTCCTTCATTTTTTCTAAGGCCTCTTTTACTGAATATTTAGTAGTACGTTCAATAAAAAAAGTCTCTGTTTCCTTTGGTTTATATGTTGGTCTATATGGCGTTGATCGTTGTACAAAGCTGTGATCATTTCTACTTTTATATAGATCTGCTGTTGTTTTACCAATATAACTATTATTAGCAGGAGGTGTAACTATATTTGAAGGATAGTCTAAATGGTCTTTTAAAATTGAAGGTAGATCTTCATATTTATACACATCTACCAGACCATTAGACTGTATCTTCTTCTGCTCTTCCAACGCCTTCATTATTTCCGATATGCTTTCAACGGCTTCTGGCTGTCTATTGATAAAATTAGAAAATTCTTTGGTCTTACCACTATTTCCTAAAGATACTTCTATAGATTGTACATTATAGTATTTCAAGCTGTATAAATATACACATTTTTTACTATATATCCATACAAATGGCTCAATCGTTTCTGTATTACCATCATCATCAAATGTGAGTGATTTATACCCAAGAAATAGCCCATATATACCAGCTTCCGTGTTATCATCTTTTATTTTTATATCTATTGCGACATATTTCAAATCAGCAAGACCGTCTTTAGTATATCGACGATTTAACATTTTCTTTCCTCCTAGCGAATATTATTATACTACACCCTCTCCCTTTGTACTTGCCTACTGGATTCATACCACATTTAAAATTATTTCTAATATTAGTATGATTATCACTTCTAACAGTGCCATATACAAATTTTGTAGGCGCGGATTTTGCTCCTAAATATAACATTTTTAGTCCAAGTCCGCGCCTTCTATAATCTGGATGGATACATAAATATTTTAATTCTGTTACATAATTATTTTTTTGCTCTAGCCCTATTACGCCTATTATTTTATCTTTATCTATCTCAATTAAAAATTTTGCTGGGCTGTTCAATATGGAAAAAGCAGTCAAATGATACCACACTTGTTTACCGTTGTTTACTAATTCAGATATTTGACTGGCTATGTCATTGGCGTTCATAGTTAGGCTAAATTTATACATTTGTAATTACCTGCCCATAAGGTCCAATACTCTCCTAGCTTCTTCAGGACTTTTAACAGCGTTCATCATATGTTTTAGTGCATCATCATTCACATTGACGTCTGCTTCGTCTGGATTAGCTCTGGCACCTACAGCTCTCCTTACTCTATTAACTACTCTATTAGCTACTGGTTCTCTAGCAGCTGGTCTTTCCATCTCGGCTATTTTTTCTCTGAAAGCTGCTATATACTTATCAAACGAAGTGCCTTGTAGACCAGGAGCAGTGTTTACTTCTATTATAAATGGATGATCTCCAGCGCTCATAGCACAGTCTACGGCACCGAAATCTAATCCAACAGTTTCCACTGATTTAATAGCGGCATTCTTTAACGCAGCTGGTAAACTAGTTATAACCACATTGGAAAATTTCCACCCTCTTTTATTACTTCTTACTATACGATCGGGAAGGACTGCTTCTTTTACCAATCTTGTTAATACATAATCCAAAGTGGGTCCGTTTATATCTACATTGTTTTTTCTAGCGTAATCTAATACTTTTTCTTTTCTCTGAGCCATCCAACCAGCTTCTGTAGGGTTTTCCACTTTTTTTACTGCATATATCACTTTGCCGCCAAACACATGCAATCTATATTCTGTTTTTATATCTATGTACTCTTGAAAATATTGAGCACCATCTGATATAGCTCTTTCAACGTGGGTTTTAGTTAAACATGCCCACAACCCTTTACCGCCTTGGTGGTAATTTGTTCTACCTATTAATGGCAGTGATACTTCTTCTCTATCTAAGGCCCTACTAACTGTGCCTGAAGGTAAAAATTTGGCAATATTTGATGTTAATTCTCTGTCAGCTTTTAACATCTCCAATGCTGAAAATTTGTTCCTATTCTTGCGAATAGCGTTTGGATGGTTTAATGTTTTAGCATTTCCAAGATTCACATTTTCACTTGTTTTTGTACCCCAGCCTATTATGATGTCGTCTACAGACTGCATTCCTGTGGGTTTAGTTTTACCTTTCCCAACATTGAGAGCTTCAGCGATGGCTATACCAGTTATATCAGTTGCTCCACTATGCCATATATATTTACTCATATTACATTCTCCTTTTCATTTTTTTTTAAATTATAAATTCTTTACCTTCGAGCCAATTGTGTTTAATATCTCTATCTATTTTATTTAGTTGAGTAACAGGCATCGATGCAAGTTCTATAAACGCGTCAATAGACTCTGAATACATGTTATAAGTTGATAATGATCTAAATTTCTCTTTTAAATTTGAAATGAAAGTCTTGTCGAATCTTATTATTCCTTTATCCAATATATCTATCATTTCTGAGGCTGCTCTTGATGCGCCCATGGCTTTAACTATTTCAATATCCTTCCACACATCACTTCTTTGATCAAACATCGAATATGGCTCAAAGTTTTTGTGCATGCCCTTTGTCAAGAACATATTTTTATTATAATCTTTTGATTCGGCTAATTTGAAAAATGCATGAGAGACGGCTTTTACAGACCCCATAGTGTATTTTGCTAAGTCTGGATGAACTAACCACATACCACTAAGTGTTCTGTATTCTAGTCTACCATGATCTGTTCTATAATCTCCAAACTGACCGTAATGATGTCTTCTACGAACGCCGTCTTCCTTTCCCTCTATTTTTAACATAGGAATGGAAATATATTCGTCTAAAACTTTTTGTAAACAAGCGAATATCACATTTTTCATATGGTCTTGATTAGAATTGTTAATAAATTCTGTAATTTGAACAGGTGTGCCTATGTGAGCATGTCCACCGACAGCAAATTCTCTTCGCTCACCTTGTGAGTTGAAAAAGCATCCACCTATCCAATCGTAACCCATTATACAATCTCTTCTTGGGTTTGATTCGAATATTTTTTGTATGTTACCAACAAAATCTTTAATATTTATAGCTGGTTCTGGCCTTACTTCTGCTAGTGGTCCGTCGTTTGCAAGTTCGCCCTCATGACCAAAATTTTGCACTTGACCGGCGTATTGAATATCACCATCTTTTTTCATTAAAATAAATTCGGGGTCTGCGCCTATAACAGTGTCTTCTATAGAATCGGCTATCCATATGTTGTCTTTATCCGCATTTTTTCCACATATGAATCTGAACGTCTTCGTAGTTACAAACCCTACTCTGTTATACTCTTCTAAGCTCATATCTGAGTTTTTTAATTCTTTTAGGTCTTCAGAATAAGCTTGGAAAATCAGGACTAATATGTTGTGATTTATTTTACCATTTATGTCGCCGCCGTCCGGCCATAGTTCTACTGATTTGTCATTTTTTAAACCCAGGTTTTCTCTTGCTTTTACCCCCATTCTAATTAATTTGTCTTCATTCCTATCATTTTTTTTATTACTATCCATTCTTTTAGAAGGAACTAAGATCAACTGGCTTTTCATTACTTACCCTCCTCTTTATATTTGGACGCCTCATTAATTACATGATCTATGCTTTTTAGTTTGTCTCTTTCATACGTATTGAAAATTTGACGTATTTCTGACATATTTGGCACAATGTTATTTTTTGATATATATTCCAAAGCTGCAGAGTTCATATTTTTATTGATTATACTATCAGCATGATTATCGTTGATTATGCGAACATGATTTAGAAAAGCCACTAATATCATAACTAGTTGTTTTAGATTTACTATATGCTTTTCCCTTTTTTCATCTTTGGTACTTGGCGTTTTTGAAAATAAATGCTTGCACCCAGCTATGAACCCCTTTTTCCATCCATCTTTCCATACTTTGTTAGCAAAGATCATAGGTTCCATAGTTTTCAATTCATCTACAGATCTATTCTCAATAGCGTCTAACAAATCATCTGTGGTATTATAACCTTTTTTATAGAAATTTAATTCTTTGTAGCTTTCTTCAGCGGCAGATACAAATTCTACAGGTTCTGTAGTCATATCTACATCTACTATATTGTTATTGTCTTTTTCAACACCACTGTTTATATCATTATTGTTTGTTCTGTCTTTTTCTTTGTCATAAATAGTTACATCCTTAATTTCAGTCACTGGTGTAGTAGGTTCTTGTTTCTCTTCGTCTGTAGATTTTAACTCAGATTTACTAACATTCTTATCGCCTTTATTTTCAGCTTCTGCAGTTAGAGGTATAGTCATTGATTCATCGCCAGCTAAACTTTTTTCCGCTCTGGTAGATATATACCTTTTAGTTATTCTATTAAAAATTCTTTTTGGCTTATCATTTTTATCTTCGTCTTTAGTTACGTTTACATTGCTATTTGCATTGTTGACACCAGGCGTATAATCATTTACTCTTTTGAATCCTGCTGTAGTTTTGCGAGAGCTGGCTACTGTCCACATTTTATTTGTTCTAACCATTTTACGCCAATCACCTAATTCCTTGATCTTAGTATTTTTATCTATCTCAGATGTGAGATTAAATATCATACATGAATCATCTTCCAATGATTCTTTCTTTATATCACATCCTAACAGCGATGGATATTTTAAATCGTGGTAAAATATATTGGCCTCATATTTAAAAAGAGCTTCACTCCAGAATTTTGTTTCTGATACTATAAATAATAGTTTATAGTCGTTAATAAATATAAATTCTACGGGCCTACCATCTCTAAATACAGGAACTTGATATGGGTTATCTGAATTAAACAATGTTACAGCAAATTGTCCCTCTAGTCTTTGCACAACTTCTTGAACCATGTCTAATGTAAATGGCTCTTTGTCTTTGTGTGTATAATATTCAAATAATCTAAATATGGCTTCACTGTCTACTTCGCCGTCTCTTTTGCACCCAAGATTTTTTATAATTACGTCATCATTTCTAAGAGTGCCATTATGAATACCTACTATGTTTCCTATTTTTATGGGATGATTATTAGCATTGTTATCCTTATCTCCCACGCTCAAAGCTCTTGCATGTCCAATATATACTTTTGCTGGATACTCATGCTCTTTCCATATTTTTAACAGCCCACCATAGTTTTCTTTACTTTCTCCAAGCTTAGATAAAAAGTCACTGGCTTTCTCTCCTCTTTTCATCCCAGCGTAATTACCATCACCAAATAGAACAGCTGCCCCAGTAGCATCTTTTCCTCTGTCCTCCGTAAGTAATAACAGCTCAGTAGTAAGATATCTCATTATTTTTTGTCTATTGTATTCTTCTTTTTTATTTAATTTGCCGAAAGCTACAGCTCCTACTATTCCACACATACTTTGTTCCCCCCTATTTTTATAATCCCATTGAATCTGATATCGCTACTTTAACTTTTTTTTGTCCTTTAGTGATAGTTGGTTTAAAGTTATTTTTATTTACGTCTGTAGGCACAAACTTTTTTAAAAGTTTATATGACAATGGTAATACATCTGTTATACTAGAGTCATTGGGTCTTCTTACAGCCTCGCCATCTATAGAAAATATATTTTCACTATATTTAGCAAATAGAAACTTATACGTCATTGAATACCCTTCTTTTATAATTGATTCATCTCTTATATCAGAGTTTGTCATCATTATTTCCATACATATGCCCTCTGATTTTTTATAATTAAACACTGGAATAACATCTTTGATTTTATAGAAACTTATAGACACAGTGTCTACTAACACCCTAGCACCAGTAAAGATATAATAATAGAATGATGTAGTATTTTTATAATCTTTAGTCAATGAGCGCACAATTTTTTCTATGTTTGATATAATGTTATTTACATTTGATAATCTGGCATTTTCGAACACATAATTTACAAACCTGTTATTTTTTAGTTGGTCTTTTACTTGTTCAAGAATATCATCGCCTATAATACCTTCTTTTGAACTGTCTAAAAGCGTCGAGCTATATGAATCATATATTAATGGCTTATCATCTGTATGACAAACTTTTGGTACTTTGTTATTAGATATTACAATATCCGAGTATTCGTTATTTGCGTTAAACAAAAACAACAAATTAGCTGGTGCGGTTCCGTTATGAAAATAATCATCTATTCTGTTTTCATCGGATAATTTTTTTAAATCTGCAACAAGTTTTTTGTTGTTGGAAACGTTTAAATCTATTATACATGGCGTACCTATAGTCAAAGGTTTTACAGCTTTCACTATTACACCACTATACAAGCAGTCTTGTTTAAATCTTTGCTGCAAATATTCTAATTTTCTTACATACATTATCTACCTCCGTTTAATGAGTGAAATACGGACATTCTTCGCAATTTCTAGTTTCGCATACTGAGCATCCACTGTAACCATTACTGTAGCCTCTTGAATGTGTATACCCAACATGTGATTTGTTAGGTTCTATTTCAAATTTAAGTATTTTTCCAGTGCATACGTTTATTCTAATGCCTACACTTGTACCCAATTCAAATTTCCTTTTTACAGATCTTTCACTCAATACGTCCAGACCTCTTATAGCACTGTTTATTATTACACTAGATGATGCAAATACCATTATTTTTTCGACATCGTATGTATAAATGTGAACAGATGGGTACATCCCGCCTTTAAAAATAGTTACATAATTAGGCCAATCCAAATGTATAAATGCACATGCATATGATCCTACTATTTCCTTTGATGTTTTTTTGATAGCATCTACTATACTATTACCATCAGCTATATACATATCTATTAGTCTAAATATAATTTCACTATCTACAGTCCCTTCTCTTTCTATCTTATTTTTATATTTTGCAAATAACATGTCATCATTACTTATAATCCCATTATGTACGCCAATGGTTTTATTGGCTATAATAGGGTGATTGTTTTCGTTAAATATTGCAGGCCCTTTAGTTTGAGATCTAGTGTGCCCAATTAAAGATTTGAATGTGCTTTTTTCTGATATTTTTTCTAGTAAAGATTTGAATGGTAAGAAGTTTTTAATTTCTGAACCTTTTACACTATCTTTAAATACCCCAACTGAGTTATCTGACAAAATACATATACCAGAAGCATCTGTTCCCCTCATTTCCGATTCGCTCAATAGATTAGTAGTCAGCTTAGACAGATCATTTTTTCTCCAAGTTGACAACTTTCTTTCCGAGTAATTAGCTATTCCAAATATCCCACACATGTTGGCCTCCTACAGCGTAATCATACTCCCAGTGGATTCTGACCATATTACTTCTCCTTCCCTAAGTTTACCATTTATGTAAAGTTCTATATCTTCTTCTTTGGTATCTTGATCAAATTCTTTGTCCTCTGTCATTGATTTATTGACTTCTGTGATCCATTCTTGCGCGGATCTACAATCTTCTATAAGTCTTAAATCTATAATTTCATTTAACTTTAGTTCTATCTGGTCTGTTTCCGTTATTTTTGTTTCTAAATCTTTCTCTATATTCTCCCAGCTATCTCCTTCTATTCTTCTTAATGAGACTGGTTTGTCAGCTAATTTACTTAGTATATCATATGCAGGCCCTAATTTAAACAGTATCCCTTTCAATTGGGCTAACATATCGTGGCTTTCTCCGGTGTAAGTGTCTTTGTAGTCCAATACTTTCTCAGTATTGCTCATTCTATTACTTTCATGGTAATCTCCGCATCCATTTAGTATAGCCTTTTTCATTTTATTGGCCTTCTTTAGCCAATCTTCTTCCCCTACTTTTAATAAACCATATCTACTTATTTCTACAGCTTTTATAACCAAAGAATAATACATACAAGCTATAGCTGCCCATACACTAGGGCACATTGTAGCATCAGCTGCTCTCATTTCAACATGAAATGTATTTATATTACTTTCTTTACCAAACCTTATGCGATTATAACTTACCCATCCATATTTGTTGCCGCCAGAATTAGATATTACTTCATCTACAACAGTCCTCATATCTTTCACAACTGGAGATATATTAAGTACACTTACTCTAAACTTTTCCCATCTTGTCATATGTAGAGGGTCACTCAACGACATAGTCATCCATGTTATTGCATTCTGGTATCTTCTACATAATTGGTGAAAGTTAGCCAGTATTATCTCTGGCATCTCTTTTTCCATTTCGTTTACCCCAGAGCCTTCATAGTAACTTGCTAACAAATGGGCATGGGCACCACATCTTTCATTCAAATAACCACCAGATTCTTCTACTTTATTTATAATCTTTTTACCCATTTGGTAAAATTCCCAGAAATCTACTCTTCTACCAACGGTTATTATTTCTACACCATGATCGCCTAATAGTGATCCATCTGTAGTTACCCCTACTACACCAGATGGTCCAACGTTTTCATAGCGATTAGTGGGTTTGAATTCATTCGTGAGCATTTTTCTTATATTCTTAGGGTCTCTCTTAGGATCATATTTGTTTGGGCATGTCTCACAATTCTTTTCAAATCTACCACATACAAAACATTCACTTACAAAATCAACACAGCTTGTTCCAAGGCATGATAATTTATAATTATTACAAGTCTCACAGAGTTCTGGTTTACAATCTTTACCTCTATTAGCACATGTGTCATAACATGGAGTGGCTTCACACTTCTCAGAGTTCTGGCACTTTTTCCAACACCCTTCATTTATGTGTATACAAGGGCACTGAATGTTGTCACCTTTGCAAGAACCTGTTTGATCTGAAAGATTGAATTCAAATTCCAATCCGACTTTCAGTAATTTTTTCATAAGCTCTTTCCAGTATCTAACTTCAGAATATTTAAGTGCTGGTTTAGATGGGTGGTTATAAAATTGCCACTTTTCACGATTATCTCTCATTTCCTAACCTCCAGTTCTCTTTTATATCTCCACTAACTTTTTTATCATATTCTAAATACGATAAAATATAATCAAAATAGTCAGTTATAGACTTAGATCTTCCTTCGTATCCTATCATTTTGCTTATGTCTTTCATTATTGACACTGTATAAAGTATAGCTCTTTTTGTATCACTATCCACTATAGCTTCATATATTTCTGATCTACCTGGCAATTTTGGATACATATCTGTTAAGTTACTATAATCTTTCAATCTAAAAATATCTTTATAACCATTTGAATATGTTCTAAATCTACTTAATACATCTTTCATTACTACAATGCTTATGGCAAACAGGCCTTTTGCTAGTACTGGATGCCTTAATAAATGTCCTCCTGGAACTCTATATTCTAGAGTCAAACTATCAGATCTATAGTCACCTGGTTTACCATATTTACTATATTTATCCGATCTTCTCTTAAAATCCTCTGATCCTTCAGGTAATATAGATGGTATACCTACATAATAATCTAATACGTCTACCATTCTTCTAAGCATTTGGTGGCATTC
>Ga0307928_10000888_pt1 | contig 22405 bp, 39 predicted proteins | sample AceLakmetagen232_FD_201815 | JGI IMG/M metagenome (GOLD analysis project Ga0307928, IMG submission 201815) | Saline water microbial communities from Ace Lake, Antarctica - #232 | ecosystem: Environmental > Aquatic > Non-marine Saline and Alkaline > Saline | place: Antarctica: Ace Lake... | reverse complement strand
ATAGTATATGCCTAAGCAGGATAGGAATATGGCAGAGTCTGTACTAGTATCCTTGATTATCTTCTCCTCAAATCCCTCATCATCATCTCTGCCTATCCTGAGGATTCTGCATTGCTCAACTGGATAACCCTTTCCTTCTAGTATAGACTTATATCCTGCCACCTGATATGAGTACTCAGGATATAAGGCCTTACCTGTCTTGAAATCTATTAAGGTCTGAACGCCATCTAGTACACAGTATAGGTCTGGAGTGCCACCAACTTTAAGCTCATCTGATACTAACTGTTCTTCAACAATCTGAGCATCTAGTATATGGTTCTTCTCCCATGCTAGATATGATGCAACGCAGTTGCTAGCAACCTTAACTTCATTAGGTGAGTAGTCACTGGTATCTGGTTCCTTCCTCTTCAGATGACACATAATGAGGTAGTGAGCTAGCGTTCCTATATCTGCCAGAGCGTCAGCGTACTTGGTGCTGTCAATACCTTGGAGTCCCAGCCTATTAGCCCATGCTATGAGTTGTGGCTTTGCTAGCAGGTTTGTGACTGTAGTAACTCCAGGAACAATGTTTCCAGCAGAGTCTTTGTATCTAACATGGGCCTTTGCCTTACTTGTAACTTTCATTGCAGTTAACCCTCCTATGCACTCTTGTGCATGACACCGTTCTCATCCTCAGTAAACAGGCCAGCTGCTTTCAGTGCGGCTACAAAGGTTCTGTCGGTGATAGAGCGGAGTAGGTCAGGGTCCTTCTGGACTATCGGGTTCTGGTAAATTACATTGTTGAACTCAGGTATTGTCTTGTTATCCAGCAACCTTATTGCCTCATCCTTAGCTCCTACTGTAGGCTTACCACCAGGTTTCTTACCTGCTGTCTTCACCTCACTCTCCACACCTTCCACTGAGTATACTCCCCAACAGGGCGCTATGATATCTTCACCAGTATCTCTGTTCTTGCCGAACTTAACATCAGGCGTCAATCTCAGTCCCATCCTCTTACCTACCTGGTCTTTGAGGTCCTCTTCCTCTGGGATAATCTTATTAAGGCTATCACCAAAGAATCCCCAGGCAGACTTCTTCCTGTTACTAAGCTTAATGCTTATAACAGCAGTCGGGAAAAGATAGGGCTCTGCAGCTTGCACGACTTCTATGTCTCTATAGTTCAGGTTAACTCTAGTCCCGTACTTAGCTGCCTCATCCAAGGCGTATCCGTCAAGGATGCCATTGAAGTCTCTCAATGGAGTTCCGAAGTCTGTATCTACCAGTCCTCTTGTAGTAATGATATCTTGTGGCTCAGTCATTGTTTTGTTCCTCCTTTTTATTTAGTATGTAGTCTTGACCTTGCTTTATTCTATTCTTAGGTGTACCATTTCATCTTACTCATTTCTTCTCCTTTATATGTAATACTGGTCTCTCGACAAACCATTCAGCTGCAAAGACGATGAAAGGAATAAACCATCCTGGTGGAGTTCTGCCCTCTACCATCATCTGTACTGACGCAGCAAGGATAATAATTACTCCTATTGGTCTTATGCTTGCACGAACAAAGTTAGCTAAGTCTTCCATTTTATCTCCTTATAACACTAGAACTGCTTGTCTGATTCACCACTACTTCCATTCCAATTATACACTATCATACCACAATAGTTAATGCATGTCAATCATCTAGTTATGGTCATATACTTTTTGATGCATATTCTTAAGGATATTATAATAAGTACTATCCACAGTGAGTCCTAGCACACTTCTTGGACGCTCACGACCTCTAGCATCTTGGAATTGTATAGCTAATTCTGCCTGGTCTTTCTTAATTACTAGATAGGGCAAGATAGCTTTGAGTACTGTCGCTGCTTTAGCAGAACTCCATACAGTTCTCCACCTTGTATTATGCTTGGTATTAGTTTGTACAAGCTCTTGAATACCACAACTCCCTCTATTCCAGTGAGAGTTGAGCCAAGTGATTAAATCTTTATCAGTGGATTCCACTTGTAATTTTAACTGGTAGATATATCCAGCTCTAACACGAGCAGTCTTCTGCTTAGCAATAGTGATGCAGCCTTCTCCGTCTACTATTCCAGCAGTGTATGCTGACACTGATATATCCATTTCTCTGTTATATTATACCATACATATAACATATTGTCAAATAGGAGTGACACTCCAAGCTGTTCAGCAAGATATAAATATGATGCGTTATAACATTATATATATATATATTATACAATATATTACTACTCTCCTCTATACTATACTCAACTCCTATTGGTATTATACTTGTTCTTGTCTCTATCATAGTAAGGACTATTCTCTTCTATCTTCTATACTGTACTCAATCTGGGGTAGTAGAGTCTTAGTACATCAGATATATAGTATATGATATATATACATATAATGTTATATGGCATGATAATTATATGTCTACTACTATTCTAACTCCATCCTCCTTAAACATAGATAACTAATTTGTCTAGTCCTCAATAGCAAACACCCCTACTGTTACATTAAATGCAGTGTTATCAGGGTAAGTAGAACCTGGTAAGAATCTCAACCATTTTCCTGTGTGAGATAGAATACGCTTTTCCAATACTCTGTTGTCTAGCTCATCAAAAGTGGCTTTGACAACCCTTGCTACATGCTGCTTAGTCTTAGGATGAACTCCTACTGTTACACGCACCTTTATTTTGCTCATTCCATTACCCCCTTTTCTAACTCATCTTCCTTGCGGAAGTCATCTGTGCCTCTTCTGTCATCTATCTCATCATCTTCATAGTCGTCTGGAACTTTCAGTGTACCTTGCCCATGACACCGCCAGCACTTCTTGTAGAATGAGTTACCATCAGCATCTCTTCTCACTTCTCCAGCAGTAGTGGCGATTTCTAGCTGTCCCTCTCCCTTACATACTGGACAATCTACTTCCTTCATGTTACCTCCTTCTGTTTATCTAGAAACTCTTCCCACTGCTCATCTGATAGTTGGTCTATGGGCAGTTTATAACTCGCCCAAGTCAACCTCACAGGTAGCCTGTAGATTTCCTTTATCTGATTCGAAGGTCTTGTCAGTATAGTCTCACCCTTCCTCATTCTGTATGGAGTATGACACATATCACACCTGCAAGTACCATGAGTGAGTCCCCATACTAATCCCCCAGAACCATTCCCACAAGTCTCGCAAACCCAGTCTGGCTCAATAGGCCAGTCCATAGTACCATACCATTCATTCATTCTATTCCTCCTTTACTTATTACCAGCCTATTTGTTTTGATATTCTCGTGTGTTCTGCATCACCTACTTCTTCTCTTTTACGCCTCATCACCTTGCTGTAATAGTCTCCTACTTCTCCCTCGAAATAGGGGTTGCCACTTCTTGCAAACCGCCATCTGCTCAAAAGTGCCTTATAACTAGCATTGTCTATCCATTGCTTCATTGCAGAGAGCACATGTTCTGTCTCTGTCATTCTATTCCTCCTCTTATACTTATATTCTCTTCACTGAAATCTTCAGCAAATCGCTTGTCTATGAGCTCAGGCCGTAAGTTACCTCGATGCCACTGAACTTCTATCTGAGGTAGTAGAGTCTCAGCAAGTCTAACCAACTCAAACTTCAACATCACTCTATCACCGCCAGTGTGAGGGTTGAGTAGTCGTATGCCTACAGCAGTATCGCACCAGTTATTGAGAACTGAAGAGCCTAGCATGGCTTCAGCTTCTCTATCATACTTACCCTCAGGAGTTATGATAGCCTTACCCTCATGATGGATTATGATGAGGCTGCACTCAGTCTTCTGTCTGAAGCTATCTAGATTGTCAACTAGCTTTCCCATATCAGAAGGGTCATTGATGTGGCCTGAGATTACCTTGTATAGTGGGTCTATAATTACAACTAAGTGTAGACCAGGATGCCTCTCTTTGATAACAGATAGTTCCCTTGTCAAGAGATTAGTACCGTAGCTACTGTCCAGTTTCAAGTAGTACTCAGTCTTGAAGTAGATGTTACTAGCTGTAAAGATACCAGCCCCCTTAGCATACTTCATCACTCTGATTCTGTATGCAGCTTTGGGTATTTCTAGTTGGAGTATAGCTGTTAGACATTTGCTAGTATCAAAGCCGAACCAAGGCTTACCCTCAGCTAGTGCAAAGGCAGTGTGGAGAGCTAGCATTGACTTCCATCGTTTAGCTGAGCCAAAGAGTACTAAGCGGCTACCTGGCAGCAAGATTCCATCACTGATAATAGAGTCTACTTGTGGAGGTTGCCATTCTTTTAACTGCTGTAAAGACTCGAAGCTAACTGTCAAAGTGGTAGCCTACTTACAGTGAGCTCTATTCGGTAAGGTATCGTTGCCATATTCTCCTCCTTCTCCATAGTCTGCCTACCCAGATGATGAAGAGCTTAATTGGATTTATTGTAGGTAAGTATGATTCCTCTGCTCCTTCTGTCAGGATAGTGATTACCTTGCACTCCAGTTTAATACAGTAACCATTAGACAGTTCTATCTCGTGATAATAACTATTCTTCCTGGTTATTGCTAGCGTATCACCATTTGCTACAATCATGTCAGCCAATGTTCTTCCTCCCATGCTTCACACCTAGCAGGAATCCTGCTGTAAATGCTAGCATAACATTAGGGGTTGCTGCTACACCTGAAGCTGTTGCCCATGCTTCAAACTCACCAAGTAAATCCTTCTCTGATAGTTTTTCTAATCCAACCTTAGCTAACTTCTCTTGTAAGTTCTCTGTGGGCTCGTCTATTGTAAATGGTATCTCAGCTTTCCTGAGAGCATGTTTGATATTTATTCTTAACAGAGCATCATAGCTCATTCTACCTCCTTCTTCTTGAGCCATACTTTCTCATAACCATTGTGGACTGTAACTGCAAAGGGTTCATAACCTTCTTTTAGTAACCTTGTAAGTTCCTTTGGATGTATAGACGTCCTTTATATCCAGTGTAATCACATTTGGGTGTCCCTCCCAGTTACATGAAAGACACAGATAGAAGTTACCAGCTGTATCACCTTTAAGCGTTCGCCATAATCTTTTACTTCCACATTCAGGGCAATGCAAGTCATCATTTATCATTTTCCTTTGTCTCCTTTATATCCTTAACCTGGATGACTTCCTTTGTCTGACATATCTCAAACTTGATTACTCCCTTGACTATTGATATGCTAACATTCTGTGAGTGACTGTCCTTAGCTACCTGTCTAATCCGTTGTAAGGTCCTTGATGGTACTGTTACTTTCATTGTGCCTCCTTCTTTGTACATACTGCCTCATACTCTGTTATAGTACGAGTGGTCTTAGTTACTATGCAGTCTACAGGAGTAGGGATGTCATAAACATGTACTATTGTATCTTCTGGCAATATCCCTTGGGCATTAAACTTACCTGAGCTTGAGCCAATTACAGGTTTATTGAATACCACCCCTGCCTTCTTGCATACTTCCATAGCTACTGTCCCACCAAAGAAATTCATAGTAGCAATTCCGCCAGAGGTGTCAATACTTCCTTCTAACTCCTGCAACGACTTTGGTAATGTTAGAGCCATCTCTTGAGCAAGCTCCATGTCCTTTAGCCAGGTCTTTCTAGATTGAATATCTCTATTGACTGATTCTATTAGTGTCATTGTGCCTCCTCTATTATTCTTCTCCATTTACTGATTGTACTATAGTTAATCCCTAGTCTCTTAGCCACCTGACGAGTACTTCCATTGAGGACTAGGTCCTCTAGTGATGCTCCAAACTTAACTTCAATGTACTTCATTAGTGTAGTCTTACGATAGTCAGACGGCAGCTCATCAAAGGACACTAGTTTCCTGCCAATCTTAACTAGCTTCTTGTCCTTGAGTATCTTCCTTCTGAGCTCTGTAGTCTTACTTCGCTTCGTCATATTGTTCCTTGTCAAGGATGGCAGTTACTGATAGTGAATCTTCCTTCTGAGTCTGCTTATGAGCATCCATCACTCCCATCCAGTATAGCTGCTTCAGTATACTACGAATCTTAGCAGGATGCTCTTTAATGTCTGTCTGAGCTTGAGTTATCATGTCTCTCATAGTTATGCGTGGTAGTTTACTCATTGACCAACACCTCCTTCCCATAGCTTGAATAACTTAATATACAGTAGAAACCAGAGAAGCCAAGGGACTGTAAAGATAATCCAGTAATACCATTTTACACCTCTTATTCTTACATGCTTCACTTCTCAAGGGCCTCAGCTACCTGCTTCCGCATATTGAGTTCCTTCTCCACCCTTCCAACTATATCATTGCAGAAGCACCTGTTCCTGCAGTCCTTGACATGGCACTCAGGTTCTATGTGGCAAAATATATGCCCAACTGCATCTGGCTTACTTGCCTGAATCCTGTTTCCAAGAAACCTTAGGGTAGCGTTAAGATTGTCCATTAGTCACCTCCTTTGCTTTTGGGAAATACTTTACCTTACAGTTCTCACAATAGAAGTCATAGGGATGGTCTGAGTCCAGCTCCTTCTTACCTAAGTAGATTAGATAGCCAGCATCTGGATAGATATTCTTATTACAGCCATTACAGAGAACGACTGTGTCAGGAACTGGAATCTCACTGGCACTTCCTGAACTGTATATCCCTATAGCTCTATCTTTGAATCGGGGGTCAGTTGCTTTAACCTTCTTAGCATATACCATAGTTACCTCCTTACATAGCTTTCATAAGTTCTCTAATCTTGGTGCTGAGTAGAGGGCTCTCTCTCAGTTTAGCTGCAAATACTGGGCATACTTGGCACTCTGTGTCCTTACCACTGAACATCAGTGCGCTCAGCATAGGTTGCATCAGCGCCCCTTCATCCTTAGTTTCCTTAACTTTGTCTAAGTCTCCCTGAATCTTAGCATCCACTTCTGCTTTACTCATAACTGGTGGAGTGATACAGAACTTGCTCCAAGGACAGGTGCTACAGGTTACCTGTTGTTCTATTGTACTCATCATTGTTTACCTCCTTTTATTTAGTATGGTGCTTGCTCTACTGTTGTTATTACACTTACATCATCTATAGATAAGCCATCCTGCTCCCAGTATCCATCAAACACGCCCTCTGGATATAAGAGGAGACTTGCATTCTTAGCAATAACGAGTCTCCCATCACCAGTGATAGCAAAGTCCTTTGGTGGAATGAACTGCTTTCTCTTTCTGTCCCATGCTTTAATCTTCATTACTTCACTACCTGTAGTCTGTATGCTTGGTAGTCAAACAACTTACCATAACGACTGTTTAGTTCTGTAGCTTTATCCTTAGCCATCTGAGCCTCAGAGGTTATTGCTACATTGTCATCCAGCCAGCATATCTTTATATCCTTCTCCGCTCTTACCACCTGCTTAGGTACCTTCAATACTAGATATAGTTTCATTTGTCTTCCCTCCTTTTAATTATTATAATTATACTACCTATTACTACAATAGTAGACACTATTAGTATGATTACCTCTACTGTATATTCGTGTATACTACCTCCCGAACATCTTATCTTGGCAAGCCTGGCACAGTCCAGAAATCCCAAACTCCTTACGACTTAAACCATCTTTGAACTCTGTATCAGGATTTACTATATTCCCACAGAAAGGACATAGGTTAGCCTTGACTCTATCGACTTCCTTATCGAAGCCTGCTGCTCGTATTATACTTTCTTTCATACTACCTCTTGTGCCTCTGGTGGTATTGCAGCTGCTAAGGTGGGTAGTATTATTACCGCTTCCTTTGCTACCTTCCTTGTAAACATAAACCTGTTAGGGTCTTCAACTTCTGCTTTCCTCTTCACTCTATGCTCTTCTAAACCTGCCTTAATCCTGGCTACTCGTTCTCTATTCCGTTTGCCCATTAGTTTCCTCCTTTGGCATCCCAGTCTCACCTACTGCGTGTGTCTTATTCATAGTAAGCACCTCATCAGGCTCCTTCTTAAACTCTATAATTACCTCATCAGGATAAGCACTAAACCAAGCAAGACTATTATAGTATCTGGTATAAACAGTAACTCCATCAGATAGCTTAGTGTTTATTTGAATCCTGGTTACAACTCTTACTTCCCCTAAGCCAAATCTCTCCTTCACATCCTTAAAGAATGTTACCCTGTCAAGTAGTCTTACTCCAAGAACGAACCTCTCCTTGATGAACTCTTGCTGTTCATCTGTTAGTGTGATTGCTTCTTGTGCCATTAGTATCTTCCCTCCTTCTTTAATTTCTCAACTCTATACTTGTTACCTCTCCTCCACTTACGGAGGAATTTCTGTCGTTCCCTTGCTGGATTCTTTACTCCCATTGTTTACCTCACTAGTCTCCATCTCCACAGTAAATGACAGTCCATACAGTACCAGCCAGTATCACTCAGATACAAGGTATTGTAGAATCCACAATTAGGACACTGCTCATACCCTTCACTCCATCCCTGCTCATCATCGGTATAGAAGTAGCACTCGTCAATAACCTCAGGAGTGAAGACTAGTCCTTCAACTACCTCCACTACCTCTTCGATAGCTTCAGTATTCATATTACTTAAAGCACTGTGTAATCCCTATCCCTACTGCTAATCCAGCTAGGGTGAACAGTAATACTATTGCTACTATTAGGGTGTTTGGCATGATGCCTCCTCTCCTGGCCTTATATCATTTTCCCTACCATCTCCACTGCTTCATCTCCGTATGTTAGCTTTATATAGTCACGAGTTGATATGCTGTCTGGTGTATGGAGTAACTCATCTAGCAGTATAACATCTAGACTTAAGCCACCACCTGCTATATATACTACAAAGTCTCTAGGTGCAGCAAACCTGAATATAGTCCGAAACCTCTTCATGTGGTCTTTGAAATACTGGTCTCTATCTTTGTACTCTTCAAGAGTTCCATTCATAGCGCCTCCTTAATCACCTTAACCTTACCATTGTGATTATGATTGACCTTATTCTGTCTCAAGCTTCCTGGCTCCTTACCTTGTAACTTGTCAGCAACATAACCCATTAGGTGAGTATCATGGATTGACTTACCTAGTAGGTTACTGACACCACCCTTCAACCTGATGGTCTCTAATAGGCTCTCCCGCTTGAGTGGGGATAGTGAATTGACTAACTCGTTGGCTTCTCTACTGTTCATTAGTCCTCCTTTAAGAAGTTCAGAGCTTCCACTGCATTGTGGCATATGGTAGCGTGACACTTTGGACACTCCCATATCTCCTTGCCTGCAGTCCTTACTGTGTCCATGTACTCACACTTAGGAAAGCTCAGATACTCCTTACGCATCTGACAGCGATATACCTTGTAGGCAGGACTGAACTGGATTAGGTTGTCTATCTCTGCTTTACATTCTGGACATTCTTTCATCACTTTGCCTCCAGTTCTCTAACTATGCTACTCAAGGTTCCCAGCCAGTCATTATGAGCATACTGATAAGCTGCCTTACCATCTACAGTACCACCACCATCCTCTTGCACTCTCTTGTTCCGTCTGCTCATCTGGGCTTCAGCTAGCTTTAGGATGAGTTTACTCTCGTTCCCTATTTTTGCCATGCTTCACCTCCATTTTAATATACCTAATTATATCACATAGCGTTGATGCCGTCAACAGGGTAGTAACCAACTAATCCTCATTCCTCCTAAGTGTAAGCCTTACCTTGTATCTCCTAAGCTCACACCTTACCATGCTCACCTACTCACCTGTTGACATTGTTATTACTATATGATAGAATTACCCTGTAATGGTAAATGAGAAACTGATGATGAGAATGACAAGGGAAGTAACTATGATGACTACCTACTGCCAAACTGCCACTGTTGATAGCATCAACAAAGCCCTCGATATCTGCCATTGGTCGGTATGGCGTGAAGGCTTGACTGCGATAATACTGTTACTCACCTGGCATAGGTTGACAATAACTAAAATGCTGTCTTCGTGCAATATCACAGTCACGTATATGTTAGTTGTGCCTAACTTGACAAATAAAGTGGCATCTGGTAGAATACATAATGGTGATAGCAACACACCAAAAAATAAATATGGAGGGAACTAATCAAATGGCAGAAAACGAAGCCAAAAAAAGAAATGAACTCATAGAAAAAGTGGAGGGTATGGATGGACTAGTTGGACAACTGAAGTCAGCAATAGATTCTGGCGATTTTAAGGCGGTTGGACAACTAGCAAAACAGATAGCAGGTAAGCAGGCCGCAGACGAGAAGACGGCAACAGAAAAACGCCAAACGGTATTGGTGGAGCTCACAGGGAAAGTCATGAAGGCCATAGCTAAAACGATAGCGCCATTCGCTGATGAGATGGCAGAGAAGGGCGCTGATGGCGTATGGTACACCCTGGACAATGTGGCAAAGGAAACCGACTGCAGACTAATCAAACGCAAGGTGCGTACTGGTAGTACAGGTGGTGGCGGTGGTGGAGGTCAACGGTATGCCATATCCACGACTGATTTGCTGGCGAAATATGGCAATGACCTAGTTGGTGGTGAAGGCGCTATGGCTGGCATGACGTACAATGACGCCTGGGCTAGCACGACTGAGAAAAACCCACGATACCAGCTCCGAGTCAAACTAATCAAGCTCGCAAACGTCACGAGCTAACACATATTAGATTTGGGAGGCGAGTTGCTGCCTCCCATTTCTTTTGCCCCCAACAAGTTAGGCAAGACTAACATTAAGTTAGCCATACCTAACATCTACATATCATTACTACACAGTCCACATATCATTGCTATACTATACCACCACTATACAAGCTGCATACTTATAGTCTAGCATACCAGAACCACACAACTAGCATATGATTAGTACGGCTGCCTATAATTAGTATGGGGGATTTATTAGTATACTCACTCTCAGGAATTACTCAATTTGGTGATTCTGGACTTACTCAGTCTTTGCTTAGATTATGGGCTCAGATTGATGTTGCTAGCCAACTACTCAGCTTCTAGGCAGTAGTTTAGTCTGGGTATATCATCTACTCCAGCAGTCAATCCACAATTACGATTAGGAATAGTATAACAAACATCTCCACCAGTAGTCTCAATTCGTGCCATCTTGTTCTTCCTTATACATTATCTTCTCCACCTTAGCGAATGTATGACTATCCTTAGCCAGTAAAGCTATCACCGCCCTTTCAAACTCATCATCAGGTAATGCTTGCCTTAGTAACTTAATCTCCTCAAGTTGTATGAGTGACTTAAGGACTCTAGGATTGTCTGATACAAAGTACTTGTAGGCCCTAGTGACACCTATCATCTTAATCTTAACACTATATTCACCAGCTTCATCCCAGTCTACAGGTGCCCACTCAGGTTTCCAGCAATACTTACATCTCCATATATTCCCTCCTAAGTAGATGAAGTAGTGAGCCTTGCTAGGTGACTCATCACAATAGATATTAGGGTAAATAGTTACATCCATGATTTAGGTACACCTCCTAGGGGCTTAATTTCCTCAGTCTGATTCTCCAACAACTCCCCAAAGTGGATTATCTTCTCCAAGCTCCTCTCATTATTATCCTTACTCATTTCCTCTCTCATCCTTTGCATTACTGATGCTCTCCGTCTTAGTAGTGCAACTCTCTTCTTCCTTATTTCAGGCTCCATAACTACTGGTGTTCTTCCCTTAGGAGGCACATAGGGCCTCTTCTCCAGACTATCCATAGCCTGCTCCATCCAACAATTAGGATGCCATCTAAAGTACCAAGACCACCTAGTAGCCTTCCCATGTTTCCTCCACACCTTACCTACTACCATAGGTTCACCAGCGTTTATTGTCTTCTTGCAGTAATTACAAGTGACATACTTCTTGCACCAGGTAGCCCATACGTCAATGTTATCTATTCCCTCCTGCTTCTTCCTTACGGATATACCTATGAACTGTCCTGCGACTTAGTCCTGTCCTTTCACTTATCTGATTGACATCCAGTCCAAGGCTAATGCACTGCTGAATTGCAGTTTTTCTCCTCTCTGTTACTTCGTATACTCCTATTTCATCATTATCTAACTCACACTCACTAAGTGGGCAGTGTAAGCACAGCTCAATTCCCTCTGGAGAGTCCCACTTGGTTATTCCTCTCTTCTTCATAGCTGAGCATATAACTTCTTTATTCACTTCCAGCCTCTAGTACAATTATATCATAGAGCAATATAAATGTCAATATACAGATATAATGTAATATGTATTGTTAATTATATATTTGACAATCAGAGCTACTAGTGGTATAATTGGCTATGTCTGAAAAACCGTTGATGGTATCTGAGCCAGGTACAGAAGAGAAGATAGCTCAGTCAATAGTGCCCTACAAGCGGGATGATAATAGAGCTAAGTACCTCAGCTACAGATGCTGCGGATTTACCAGTCGTGAAGCCCTGGAACTTATCAGTATAGCTCACAGCACTCTCAACTTCTGGCGTAAGAACTCGGAGTTCGTAGAGATAGAGAGTCATCTAACAGAATTGCGAGCTACTCTAGGTATAGAGTATGCTCAACTGGAGTTCCTTAGAAACTACCGCCTAATTCTCCACAAGGACTATGATGTCATTGTTAAGAGTATCAAGTATCCAGACGGTATGTCAGACAGGGATTTCAGCTACTTGTTAAAAGCTCGTGCTCAGTACACTCCTCAGCAACTATCTATCATAGAAGCTTTAGGGCGAGCTGAGGCATCTGATAAGGTATTTGACTTTACTCAAGTTGTATTGAAGTTAAGTAAGGAGAAGCACACACTAGAACTTAGGGGTAAGACTAATGAAGTGTCCGAAGTGCAAAACAATGATGAGGAGGCTCAGTAACCCAGGTACTCCAGGGGTTTACTGTTGCTTTAACTGTGGCTACACCAAGGAGGTCCACAAGACGCAGGATGACTCCGAAGCTGAAAGCCGCAATACACCGAAACATACGTAAGGCTCAAGTAAGTAGAATTAGACTTCGGCAAAAGTATATAAGGAGGCGACCTTGGCGATAAAAGATGCTCCCAATGATTTGAACTCTGATACTCCCGACTGGTTTAAGGACTGGCGAAACAATGAATTCTGGCACTTCAAGCAACGAGTAGAGTTTAATAACAAGTTTATTATAATAATAATGAGTTCACTAGTAGCAGCTGCTATTGCTAAGCTACTATTTTAAGGAGAGAAATGGCAAAAGCGAAAAGACCATGCCCAGGCAGTAAGATACGAAGTAAAGGTAGTGGAAGAGGCCTAGGAATAGGTAAAGGCAAAGGTCCTATAGGTAGACACAAGAGGTAAGAGGTAATAGATAATATGGCTACAAGACGAATTAAGAAAGTGGTTAAGAAACCTAGTCCTCGCTCCTTCAAACAGGCAGTGATGGCTAGGACAGTGATAACTACTCCTAAGCACAAAAGAAGGTAACTATATGCCAACAATAGAAGTTAACGAGGCAGTATCTGAGCTCCTCTCAAATAGAGCTCTGTTCATTGAGACGCTTCTTCAGATAGAGGATAAGGAGCGAGACCTGGTACAGTTCAAGCTCAACCCTATTGAGAAGGATATACTAGGAACTGTGACTGGCAGGGACATCTATGTGAAGCCTGCTCAGGTAGGCTTTAGCTCCACTGTCATTGCTGACTACCTAGTGGATGCTCTAACCATTCGTGGCACAGTAGCAGTAATCGTCTCCTACAATGATTTTATCAGTGGCAGGCTTCTACGCAAGGCTCAACTATTCTATGATATATTAAAGGAGCGAGTTCCCTCTATTCCAGACCTTCATCATAGAAGTACCTCTGAGAAGACTTTCCCAGATATGCACAGTAGTTTCTATATTGGCTCAGCAGGTTCCTTCGCCTTTGGTAGAGGTGAGACTATCCATGATTTATTGTTGGATGAATATGCCTTCTGGCAACCTGGGGATGCTCAGAGGATAGCTCTACCGACTATCCAGAGAGTTCCCTTAAGTGGCAAAATCCGAGTCGGCTCGACACCTAATGGTGAGGACAACGACTTCTGTGAAATGTATAAGGCAGCCAAGGAAGGTAAGGCTATAGGCAAGTCTGTATTCACCTCCCACTTCTACTCCTGGCTGCAACATCCAGAATACCAACTTGCTGCAGACAGTCCCTATGCACTTCCTGGTGACAATGTGTCTCCACTAAAGTTAAGCGAAGATGAGTTGAAGATGGTGAGAAACTTTAAGGCTACTGAAGACCAAGTCCGCTGGAGACGTAGGAAGATAGCTGAGGTGGAGTCTATGAGGCGAAGTGGAGAGACTAGACTCTTATTCTCTCAGGAATATCCAGAGAACGATATTGACTGCTTCTTAGCTGCTGGTGATATGGTCTATGATGTAGACACTATTAACAAGTTGGCTAAGGATTGCTACCCTGCTCCCTACTCCTTCCAGTCTACTCAAATTTGGTATCCCCCTGAGGAAGGTAAGCGATACTTGATAGCTGTTGACCCTGGGTTAGGTAAGGAGTCAAAGTCCGTAGCTACCGTCTGGCATTTCACTGATGATGAGTTTATTCACTGTGCAACCTTAGGTGGACTCTATGTTCCTGATGTGATGGCTGAGAAGTGTATGGAGCTTGGGAGATACTACAACTGTAATGGGGATGGTGCATTGATAGCTGGTGAGGCAAATATAGAGTTTGTTGTTCATCTCAAGAGATATCCTAATCTCTACTACAGGCAGGACTTGGCTTCTGGTAGAGTAAGTAACCAGGTTGGTTGGCTGACTACTCCGAAGAACAAGCAATTTATGATTACTGAACTAAATAGGAATCTTAGTAAGATAAAGACTCACGACAACAACTTTGTCAGTCAGCTAAGGAACCTCAGATACTATGGAGAAAGAATTATTTCTATAGGCTCAGATGACTACCATGACAGTGCAGCCATAGCAATGGTCTGCCGAGACTCTGTGCCGATAAAGAGAGGTTTAGTAGGTACTAGTGGATGGAAGTGGTAAGTTAATTGAAGGAGGTGATGTATGACAGAAGCAGTAGCTGTGGCTAAGTTAGTTCAAGAAACTGAGGGGCTTAAGTCATTCTGGGCTATCAGAAACAGGAAGTTCAAAGAATGGTATAATATGCTACTAATGGTGGATGAGTTGAAGCAGGATGATATGGAGAGCTTCGTCAGCAATGACCCTAGAACTGCCTATAATCTAAGCCTCCATCTCTTATCCTCTCAGGAAGTTCCTCACAAAGTCCCTGTTGGGAAGTTATTGCCTGAGCAGATAGGGCCTGCTGGCACAGTAGAAGCCTTCCTAAAGCATGCTTGGGAAGATGTAGCTCAGCGACATAGAAGGAAGGGTAGGCAATTCTGGCTTAGAGAACTAGTCTCCTTCATAGTGGCAGTTGGTTGGTACTCTGTATTTGCTATAGCCACTGATGAAGCCTGCTTTGCTGAAATCTGGAATCCAGCAGATGTCTACCCAAGATACGGTGAGGATGGAATGGATAGAGTAGTTCATATCTATCCTATGCAGCCAGATGCTCTTAACAGAAAGATAAAGGCTAAGGAGTGGCAAGTAGCTAATAAGATAACAGCTGAGCAAGTTGTCCGTGACTATTGGAAGTACGATGATAATGGGGAAGTAGTCAACTACATTATGATTGGAAATCAGTTAGTAACCACTCCTCCTTCTGGTATCGCTTTTGAAACTATACCAGTCTTCGTGTCTCCTGTAGGTGGACTTCCTGATATGGGCTCTATAGTTAAGGGCAAGGAGTGGAGGGCTCAGATTGGTCAGTCAATGATAGCTACGAATGAGACAGTTTACAAGTATCTCAACAAACACTGGTCATTCTCCTTACAGCTTCTCCGAGACACAGCTCAGGCAAGGTGGTTTGAGAAAAGCCGCTCTGGTGAAGCAATCATGAAGCCTGAGGATGTATTTAAGAGAGGAGCTATATTTAGGGGGTCTCCTGAGGATTCTTTAGAAGCTTTACAAGTTCCTCCTATTCCAGTAGAACTCAGAAGTGACAGACTGGATATGGAAGCAATGCTTCAGCGGGGTGGGCCTCCTTATTCTCTATATGGTAATATCCAGCAGTCTATGAGCGCTTATATGATGGCTCAAGTAGCATCAGCAGCTCAACAATCTTTCAAGCCTTATCATCAGGCAGTCATTGATGTCCTGACAGACATAGATAATCACTGGATAACTATGATGAGGAAGTCCCACTTCAAGCCCTACGACTTCGATATACCTAAGGAGATAACAGAAGACATAAAGATAACAGCTAGTTATGATATAAAGGTTCCTGGGGACTTAGCTCAGAAGGCTACAGTAGCCAGGATGTTAAGTCCGACCTTTAAGCTGTCTGAGACTAGAGTAATGGATGAGCTCTTCCCAGAAATCACTAATCCTATGCAGGAACAGGCTCAGTCTCGTAAGGACATGGCTATGCAGCATCCTGTTATGGCTGCTATCAACCTGATACAAGCCTTCAAGGCGGAGTCAACTAAGTGTAGGGAGATAGGAGATACTGATGCTGCTGAGCTCTATGACAAGGCTGCTATTGCAACTGAGGCTACTATTACTCCTAGGCAAGAAGCTGAGGCAGGTGCAGGTCCTCCAGTAGCTCCAGGACAGGGAGAAGTTCCAAGGACTGAGGGTGAGTCTGCATCACCACCAGTATGAGGTGAATTATGGCAAACGGAGAATATGCACTAAACGGAGAACGGCGACTTCAAGAATATGATAAACAAGCTCAGAAGTACTTTGACCTAGCTAAGATAAGTGAACAGCAGATTACTGACTACACTACTAAGATATCTGATATTAGTGAGCAGTCTACTAAATTCTTTACACTGTTCGGCCCTCCTGGAGTACAGTTTCCTTTCCCAACTCCTGAGAAGAAGCGGTATGCAGAATTTGCTGAGAAGGCAATTACCTGGAGCCTAGGCATTAAGAATAATATGATTGGTGCTACTGATGAGCTTGAGAAGAATCTCTACTACTACAACATCTATTCAGTAGTCCCTGCTACTGTAGTCACTGGGTCAGCTAGCTCACTGGATGAAGTACTAGAAATGTATCCTATGCCTGGTAGTCTAAGTGAAGCTGAGCGGACAACTATCAAGGAAACCATAACTGATATGCTAAGTCATGGTGCTACACCTCCTGAGGACTTCTTAGCTCAGGCTGCTGCAGAACTGGAACTACCACCTCTGGTAGCTCCTACTCCAGTATCTCCCTTTGTTCCAGTTGGTCTCCACCAATTATCCACTGATGAGATAGTTAAGGCACTTACTATGGAGCGCCTACCATCTCCTGTTATGTCACAAGAAGACTGGGCTGAGCTCTTAAAAGGTATGGGGTATTCTGATGCTGACCTAGAAGCCACAGAATTCAATAGGAATGAGGCCGAGAGGTTAGCTTTAGAGTGGCAGGAGCAAGCTAACATGCTAGAGTCATTTAAGAGTGGCTTAACTGGGATGCCAGATTACAAGTTAGCTGACATGCTGAAGGAAATGGCAGTTCAGCCTGGCCTAGCTCTACTTGATACAAGTAGGTTCTATTTTGAGCATACATCTCAGCCTCTAGCTGGTGCACTTTACAAGAACTTTATCCCTGACATAGAAGCTGAGTATCAGAGACTGAAAAAGACTGAGAGCACCCGAGAAGCTCTTAGTCGTGCTTGGATGAATTGGGAATTCAACTGGTTCCTTAAGTATGTCATTATGGAAGGCTTAGTAGATCCACTAACTTATGTTGGCTGGGGTATAGCTACCAAACTCACTAAACCTATACCTCATGTAGGCAGATTTGTAGGAGCTGCTGAGCGAGGAGCTCAGGAACTATTTGAAATGCCATTTGATATGCTTAAAGTAGGCTGGAGAAGGTTACCTAAGACTGCTGCCCAAAGAGCACTGATTCAGCAACATACTGCAGGGCAGACTCTCAGGAAGTTCCTAGAGCGGTATACTGGTAAGCATCTGATTCAGTTAAGCATGAGTGAGGTAGATGATACAGCTGCAGCAGCGGCTAAGTTTGCTCTAGCTCATCCTCAATCTGATGACCTGGCTGCCCTAGCTGGTAGAGAACTTCTAAAACATACTCCTGTAAGTCCTGACGATGTAGCTAGCTGGACTACAAGACTAGGGACTTCACTTGGTCCTGATGATGTAACCAGAGTTACTATTGAGAACACTGAGAACATATTTGAAGATTACTTTATGAGGAGTATGATTACTGAAAAGGAGGCAGCTGCTAGACTACTCAAGGTCCTATCTGTTACAGATACTAGTGACGCTAAGCTGAAGGTTGCTCAACGCCTTCTCCAAGATAGAGGTAATAGAATAAAGGCTGGCGTAACTGCATTTGCTAAGGCTGAGACTCCATTTGATGCTATGCAGGCTATCATGAGAAGAAACTATAAGATGGCTATAAAGATTGAGGACTCTGCAGCTTACCTATCTCGTATGAACGCTGGCAGAGCAACTGTCCTCTTACATGGTGTTGAAGTTAAGGCTCAGGCTATCTGGAAGAATTACATTGATAGACTAGTAGTCAGACCATTTGCTGAAGCCTACCTCACCTTTGGTATGTATGGGCCTATGAATGTTCTGGAAGACTATCTGCGCTCTTCTCTTGGTGGAGTAATCCCTAGAAGAATGAATGTAGAGACTTGGCAGAGGCTCAGCTGGGGTCTGTCAGTAGACGATGACCTCTCAAGATATGGTTTATCTGAGATGACAGGCTACTTAGCACGAGAGGGTGCAGAGGACACTTGGAATAACTGGGTATTGCAGTTGGCAGCTGGTGGTCAGAAGAAGTGGGCAAACAAGGCTTATACAGTTATGGTAAGAAGGCCAGGTGCTTATGGTATGGATGTCAGGCGTAACTTTATAGGCAGAAGGTATGAGCAGCTATTCAGGGAACAAGGCGGAGATGTAGTAGAGGCATTATTAAAGGCTGGGCCTAATACACCTAAGTTAAGTGGCAAACTGGTTAAGCAACTAGAAGCTGAAGTATATCGTATGAAGACTACTCTTCAGCCAGATAACATAAGGAGTTTAAAGAGTGTATTTACTCACAAGAAACTAACCAGAGCTGAAGTCCAGAACGCTATGAGTCAATATCCTGATATGCCTCCAGCAGCCAGACAGCATATAATTAAGGCTTATGATAGTGGAGAATTATTTAAGGACATAGATGGAACTATGAAAGTGGCCTCTGATATCTTAGTTGATGACTTCGTCAGAAGCCCTGAGTATGCCACTGCCCAGATACATGCTCTCACTAAAGAACTCATGGCTCTAGAAGTAACCAATCCTCAAGAAATGGCTGAGACTATTAGAATGGTGCAGATAATGTGTGATTCTTATGATGCTCTACCTCACCAAGTAGTAGCTCAAGCAACTGTCCGTTCCAGAGGATTACCTCTAGCTCAGCGGAAAGATGCTTTCAATAGGGACTTTGACCTACTCTACAAGTTCATAGATGATGCTGGAGTTGACATAGAAAGTGCAATAGCTAAGGTGAGAAATGCTATCCCCAGACTTGCTCCTAATGATGACTACGTCACTAGGTCTAACAGACTACTAGACATCATGGCTTCCAGGAAGGAGTATGCAGCTGACTTCAGAGCTCAGAACATGGCTCTCCGCAGAGAAATCTTTGAGTCTATATCACCTAAGGAAAGGACAGGCAAGTTCTGGCAAGACTTCTACGAACAGATGGATACTGACTGGGGAGTATTTGAGATTAAGGATGCTGAGCTCTTTGGTCTACAGGTACAGGCAGTAGAGTCACTAGACTTAGTATCTGGCATCAAGCCATTCAGTAGGCCAGTTATCAGTATAACAGATAGAGCACTATCTCCCCAAGACATAGCCAGTCTCATAGGCTGCAGAGGAGATGATGTATCTAAGGCGTTACTGGAAGTTATGGCAGTTAACAGTAAACCCAGATTCACTGCGTATGTTATGGCTAAGGTGAGACCTGGGGATGCAGGATTTACTAAGGAAGCAGTAGGGGCAGTATATGACCAGATAGTAGGTTCTCTCTATATCAAGCCAGAAACCTTCTCCTATATCACCAGATGTAAGATGCAGACTGAAGGTCTGAGGAAGGAACTTTGGGCTCTACATAACTCCAAGATGTATCCAGATGATGAGCTTAAGCAGATATACAAGTATCTGGATGATACTGCTGACGCAGTAGATAAGCTGGCATATAAGGCTCCAGTTGCAGCTCCAGTTACAGTATCTAAACCACTTATTAGTGATACTTACACAGCTAAACAGGTAGGGCAAAGTTTAGCTGATGTCAGCAATGTGGCTACTGGGAAGGACTGGGCTCCTACTCTCACTGATGCTGTAAAACGATGGGCAAAACATCCTGAGGATGATACTTTGCAGTTGATAGGAAAGACAGCATCTGGAAGTAAGTCTTATCAAGGTGAAGTTCTTAAAGTACTAAAAGAGCGCTATCCAGGAGGCTATATCAGAGTTTATCGGGGACACGGACAAGCAGGTTCTAGTATTCAAGCTTTGAAGAGGGAATTCTTGAATGTCACTAGTGACAAAAAGATGGCAACAAAATTTGGGTCTACTAAGTGGCTCACTCCAGAAGGGTCTGTGAATAGTATTGTTATAAGAATTGAAGATGTTGTAGCTATAGGAGCTGCTGGTGAGTCAGAGTTGATAGTGAAGTCTACTATACTGAAGAGTAGGATAAGTAGTCCACTAACTAAGCTAATTGAGGGAGCTCCCACTAGGGCATTGAAACCTGAGTTCACTAAACTTGACGATGTACGCCAGTCTGCTATGGATGAGGCTCACAAGTGGTACTACAAGGAATATCCTGACTACACTAATGCTAACGCCTTCGATGCGATGATGAAATCTATCTTCCCTTACTGGTGCGTTCCTGAGTATGCTACAGCTTTGACGAGAAACGGATGGAAACACTATTCTGAGCTTCATGTAGGGGAAGACTTACTAACAGTTAATCCTGAAACTTTAGTCACTGAGTGGCAGCCTCTCCAGAACATAGCAGTCTTTGACTATGATGATGAACTTATGGTAATACCTGCTAAGGGCAAGGATATAGAGTTCACTCCTAACCATAGATGGCTGATAGTCAATGAATGGTCTGATAAGCCTAAGATTAAGAGGGGCTATGAGCTGAAGGAAGTCAGTGACCTAATTCCTAGAGCTTTACCTCACAAGTTTCCTGAAGATAGTATATTGTCTCCACGAGATGCTGCTATCCTTGGTTGGGTAGTTACAGATGGTTACTACCAGAGACGCAACAACATTCTTACTGCACTGATTATCTATCAGTCTGAGAAGAAGTATCTGGATGAGATAGTTGCCCTTACTGGAGGCTCTGCATATCCTAGGTCTTCAGAAAGTACTGACTGGATTATTCGTGTAAAGCTAGAGGATAGAGACAGGATAAGTTCAGTGTGTTGCTGTTCTGAAGATGTTATAGATTTAGTGCCTCAGCTATCTAAGGAAGCTGCTGAGGCTATGTGGGATGCTATGTTCAAGGCAGAGGGCAACTCAGATAATGGTTGGCTAAGGTTCAAGCAGAATCCTGGGTCAGTTAAAGAGGCGTTTGAAATGCTATCTGTGCTATTAGGAAAGGGTATTACTTCTGGCTATAATACAGTATATATGACTAACAACCATAAACCTTATCAAGCTAAGCAGGTTAGGAGAATGACAACTAAGCATTATACTGGTAAGGTTTGGTGTCCAGTAACTCCTTCAGGAACATGGTTTATGAACTGTAATGGCAGTATAGTTCCTACAGGAAATACATATGAGTCCCAAAGGTGGTTCTGGTTACCTCGTTCCTTCATCCGTCATCCTGGCACTTTCACAGCCTTTGAGCGTTGGCAGAATAACACCGACTATGGCTACATCCATATTCCTAATACCTCAGTAGACACAAATCCCTTCAGAGGTACTATCTATGGGACTCTTACTACTAGACTAACTCGCAGAGACTTTCCAGAGTATTATGATGCTTACCCTCCAGCTGGTGAACTTGTGGAGTTCATGGATTTCATTAGCAGATTCGGCTTCTATCCAGGTGTTCATATCAGTGCTCCACTCGCTGCTCTTGGTGGTATGGAAGCTCAGCTAGGTGAGACTATGCCAGCTGTCTGGAAAACTCCTCTTATGGCTGCCATAGCAATGTTCCCTGAAAGTGAAAGTGTTAAGTTCATCTCTGAGCGTGTCTTTGGTGACAGATTCAGAGACTATGTAACTATCCTCATGGTCAATAAGCGTGGTGGCAATGGTAGTCTTCTATGGACTAAGATGAAGGAGGGAGTAGAGTTAACTCCTGAGGAACAACAGTCTTGGACTGACTCTAGGCGTGAAGCAGCTAAGTATGGTGTAGGCATGGAACAGTTTGGCTTGTTCAGATTAAGAACTGACGAACAATATAAGGTCTATGAGGAAGCTTCTAAGGTAATAGAGGATATGACTGGCTTTACTCCTGA
>Ga0307928_10000885_pt1 | contig 22426 bp, 42 predicted proteins | sample AceLakmetagen232_FD_201815 | JGI IMG/M metagenome (GOLD analysis project Ga0307928, IMG submission 201815) | Saline water microbial communities from Ace Lake, Antarctica - #232 | ecosystem: Environmental > Aquatic > Non-marine Saline and Alkaline > Saline | place: Antarctica: Ace Lake... | reverse complement strand
AATTAGTAAATAAAAACGAAAGTAAGCTTGAAAGATGTTTAGAAATTATACAAAATTCAGCAGAACACTATAAAGATTGGGATTTGGAAAAATTAAAATATGGTATTGCTACAAGAAAAGGCGAAATCTATTACTATCAAGATAATAATACAGAAATTTCTTTAATGTTTATTCAAAATCAAACCTTTGGGTATTGGAGAATTAAACATGGGGCATATATTGGAAAAGACCCAATAGAGGCAATAAAAATCTCTCTTTCTAAAGTAGATGATTTTATGAAAGAGAAAAAAATAAGCTATGTTAAAATCTTTACCGCACTAACAGAGAATTATAAAAATGGAAATAAAGAATATTTAGATTATATGATGAATGTAGATAAAAATTCTTCTGTTAAGAAAGGAGAAAAGGGTTTGGAATGGCAACTGAATATTTAGACCCAAACTCTAATATTACTTCTGTATGGAAGACCTATAACTATACAAATATAGATAATGGTGTTAGACAACCATCAACAAATACATCAGACTATATTCAATGGAATAAGAGCGATGATGATGAAATTCAAGCTTATGGAATGTCTAATTTATCCTCATTAACTTCTATTACTTCAATTAAGGTATGGGTATATGGGAAAAGAACTTCAGATGACCCCGATTTACAATGTAGGATAAATGTCGGTGGTTCTTATGAAGATTATCAAAATTTCGGTTTAACAAGCACATCTTCTTGGCACTCCTTAACTTTTAATGGAACTTGGACAGATACAGATGTTAATGCATTGGGAGTTTATTTTCTTTCAGGAAGTATTGGCGGTTTCTCAGATAATAAAATTTATTTAGTGTATGCAGAGATTACAGGAACAGCACACACAGTTTTTACTAAAACAGCTTATGATGATTTTTCTTTTAATGAACAAATAACTAAAGAATACATAAGGAAGATAAAAACTTTTACTGAAAATCTACATGATGATTTTAGTTTTACAGATTTATTTAATAAAATTTATATCCCGAAACCAGTAGAAGGTGGATTAAAATATAGACATTACTTAAATTTATCTAAAAGGAGAGTAGAACACGAGATAATTACTAATGGAAAGGTAGTTAATATTGTAGGGAATAATATTAAAGGACCAGACTTATATGATATTTTTAACATGGGTAGTTATATTTCCATAGGAAATCAAGGGGATTTAAGGATTTTAATAAAATGAAACACAAGAGTATTTATAGAGCATGACATCTTATAATATTAACAAAATGATAATGGAATTATATATCCAAGAATTTGAATTTAGAAACATAGTAGAAAGGGGAATAATTAATGTTTATAATGAAAAAGGGAGTAGGGCAAGTTTAGGTTATTTAAAAAATAACATAAATCAATTAGAAAAAGAGGGTTGGGATTTAATGGAATATAAAAGAATATTTAATAAAATAATGGTTGATTCAACACAATCATTGGATTTAATATCAAGGTTGTATCTAAATGCTTAAAAAGAAAGGAATTGAAGATATTTTAGGGTATTCTAAAGAAATACTGGAATTTCAAGATAAATTCAATTCATTAAAAATGTATCCATATTTAAGAAAAATTGGCTTTGATAAAAAAGAATCATTAGAAATTGTTAAGGATTATGAATCGAAATTTTATGCTCAATTAATATATAGAATAACAAAAAGATTTAAAAAGAACTAATTGTTAAAATTAATTATAAGGAGGTAAAATGGAAAAATATATATCAATAGCATCACTTTGTTTAGTGGCTTTACTTTTAGTTGGTAGTTTAACTTGGATGAATCAAGAATCTCCAGAGGTAACTTGTCCAGCTTGTCCTGATGTAACTTGCCCAAATCTTAACTGCCCTGAAGCAGATAATTTTAAAGTAGATGCAATTTATAAAGAAACTTTCAAAATAGACTCAGAAGAAGAAATATCTGAAACATTAGCTTTAGAAGAAATAGATAAAAAAAGCTTTAAGAAAGATGTTTTTAACTTATTAGAATTATCAACAGACATAGACGAATATAAACACATAACCGAATACAAAGTAACAGACTTAGAGGTTAATAAAATTAGCTCAGAAGTTTATGAGGTTGAAGTAATATTCAAAACAACATACTATTTAGACAGCGATGAAGATGAAGAAGAAAAAGCAAAACTTAATGCAGTTTTCACAGTTGAAGAAGTAGATGAAGATGACAATTACGAAGATGCTGAAGTTGAAAGTTATACATTAGATTTAGTTAAAATATATAATTAAATTTATTTCTCTTTTTCTTTCTTTTTTTTTCTTTTTTCTTTTAGAAACATTTATAAATAATAAAACACTTGGTTTATTAGTGATTATGAAAAGTGCCACTGTTTATAAAATAAAATATTTTTGTAAACAAGCGATAGATATTAAGGCTTTTCGGTTGGGTTAATAATAGCTGAAAGTTGTCCTATAAAGTGTCGATTTGCCTCATTAGATTCGAGTGACTAAGCATAATATAGGGGGATGGAAGGTTAGTTAATCCGTCTAAGTAGGGTTGTCCGAGCTAAGGGTTAAACAATAGAATAAAAATTATAAATTAAAACTATAAACAATAAAACTATAAACTACGAAAAATCGTATCGTTTAACCAGATTGGAACCAGAAAGGGGTCCGTTAAACTAAACGATTCAACAACCAAAAAACTAAACTATTAAAATGAAAAAAAAGGTATGTCCAAGATGTGGTGAATTAAAAACTATTTTTTATGGAAAGATTTGTATAAATTGTCATAGAGAATTGAATTGTGAAGAACAAGGAGTTGTTGTAAGTAATGGTGTGTTCATTAACCCTCGAGGAACTGAAATAAAAAGTAAAAGTGGTAAAGATGATAACCTTTGGATGGGTAAAAAGTAGTATTTAATACATATTATAAGATAGAAACCTTTAAATAACCTTTTTTCTTAGTTATATTAAGAGGAAAACAAAATGAAAACTGAAAAACAAATACAAGGAAAAAAGAATCGTGCCGCTGGACAAAGATTTGAAAGAAAAGTTAGAGCAGACTTAGAAAAAGAAACTTGGATAGTAAGTAAATGGCAAAACAATATTAAAGATAATAAATGTGTTCCTGCAAAGATGGGTAAATTCAGAACTAATCAAAGTGGGTTTCCAGATTTTATAGTATATAGGATTAATCACTTAACAATATTTGTGGAATCTAAAGTTAATGGATATTTAGATAAAATAGAGAGAGAAAAAGCTAAATGGTATTTGAAAAATAACTATTGTAATGTATTTGTTGTAGCAAGTAAAGGTAAACAGCGAGGGAGCATATTATATAAGAGATTTTAATAGAAACATTTAAATAGTCTAAATACCTTATAATATTAACAAAATGGAAATAGAAAAAACAACAGATAATGAGAAAATAATTTCAGATTTTATTGCAGAAAAAATAAAAAAAGAAATGGATGAAAGGAGGTCTAAAAATATCTTAGATATTGATTGGATAAAATGATAATGAAAGGAATTATAAAAGCAGTTTCCCAAAAAGAGGGAAAATATGGTGTAAACATAAATGATGGATGGGTAAATGGATTCGGAGATTGTCCTGTAGAAAAGGGTGATGAAGTTGAAATAAGCTATGAAGAAAATGAATCAAATGGTAAAACCTATAAAAATGTTACAGAAATAAAAGCAACAGTTATAAAAGCAACAAGTGAAATAAAGCTGGAAGCAGCAAAACCAAGTGAAATTAAACCAAATGACTTTTTTGAAAGAGATAAAAGAATTCAAAAAATGAATACTCTAAATAATGCAGTTAAGTTAATAGAGATTATTGGAGTGCCAGAAAACACAACAAAAGAAGAAGTATTGAAATTAGTAAAAGAACTATCAGAGGATTTAATTAAATTATTATAAACCTCTACTCACCCTACGGGGTGAGTTCATAATGATTAATAAAGCAAGAGAACTTATAAAGGAAGTAAAATATATAGGAAATAGTAAAATGGGAAGATTATTTGAAGTTGGAGAAGAAAGGGTAAGGATATTTAAAAAACCAGGTAGAACCCTAATTACTTGCACTTGCATTAATGGAACAAAATTTTGCAATGAACCAACAATTTGCAAACATAAATTAGCAGTAATGTTTAAATTAAAAGATATGAAAAATGAAATATGAAGTTCGTTCAGAAGGTATTGGTTTTTATGTTGATAAAAAAGGAGACAAAGAAAAACTAAAAAAAGCATTATCAAGGCTAAAAGCAAAAATGATTAAGCAAACAATGAAAAAGATAAATGAAGAATTTAAAAATAATGATAAAATGAGTAATAGAGATGGAAAAGGACCAAGAAGTGGAAGTTCAGGACCAAGAGATGGGCGAGGAAAAGGTGATGGAAGAGCAGGTGGAAAAGGAACTGGAAAGAAAACTGGTGGTCAAAAAGGAAATTGTAAGTAAATCTTAAAATGGGATATACAGGGAATCAAATTGAATGGCTAATTTTATTAGCAATAACCTTAGTAATAAAAGCAAGGTGTGTAAGATGAAAAAATATAAATTAACAGAAAATGAGCAAGTAGTTTCTGGAAGAACACTCTATCAAATACAAGCACTTAAAAGTTTTAGAGATGTAAAAAAAGGAGAGCTTGGCGGGTGGATAGAGAAAGAAAGTAATCTAAGTCAAGAAGGAGATTGTTGGGTTTATTATAATGCAAGAGTTTTTGGCGATGCAGAAGTTTTTGATAATGCAATGGTTTTTGGCGATGCAAGAGTTTCTGGTTTTGCAATAGTTTCTGGTTATGCAGTAGTTTTTAGTCATGCAGTAGTTTCTGGTCATGCATTAGTTTTTGGAAATGCATTAGTTTCTGATAATGCAAGAGTTTATGGTAATGGAAAAATTTCTGGTTATGCAGGAGTTTCCGGTCATGCAGTAGTTACGGGTCATGCAGTAGTTTCTGGTCATGCAGTAGTTTCTGGAAATGCATTAGTTTCTGGTAATGCAATAATTTCTGGTCATGCATTAGTTTCTAATGACGACATAGTAGTTATCAGTAATATAGGAGTTAAAAAATGAAAAAATATAAATTAACAAAAAATGAGAAATTAGTTTTTGGAAGAATACTCCACCAAATAAAAGCAATTAAAGATTTTAGTGATGTAAAGAAAGGAGAGCTTGGTGGATGGATAAGGGGAGAAAGTAATCTAAGTCAGGATGGAGATTGTTGGATTTATGAGGATGCAGCAGTTTGTGAGGATGCAAAAATTTCTGGTGATGCAAAAATTTCTGATAATGCAGAAGTTTATAATAATGCAAGAGTTTTTGGTAATGCAGTAGTTTATGACTATGCAGTAGTTTCTGATAATGCCGTAGTTTTTGGAAATGCAAGAGTTTCTGGTTATGCGAGAGTTTATGATGATGTAGAGGTTTCTGGCGATGCAGTAGTTTCTGGCGATGCAGTAGTTTCTTGTGATGCAGTAGTTACTGGTCATGCAGTAGTTACTGGTCATGCATTAGTTTCTGGAAATGCATTAGTTTCTGGTAATGCAATAATTTCTGGTCATGCAGGAGATATTTAAAATGAAAACTGAAAAACTTAAAACTTTAAAAGATATTGAAGAAGAATTATTAGAAGAAGAAAAGGAATTATTAAAAGAAAAAAAAGGAAAACAAGCTACGGAGATTAAAGATATGACTGATGGGGCATTGATTTATATGAGTGTAATAAAAGAAGAAGCTATGAAATGGTATGAATATTATTGTGATGAGGAAAATTCTTTCCCATTAGCCTATCGGATGGGTTGCTTAAGGATATTAAGTGGGTTTTTTAACTTAATAGAAGAGGATTTAAAATGAAAACACAAAGATTATATTTAGCGCACCCCTTTGATAGAAGGCATGAAATAAGATTAAAAGAACTAATATTTGAAAAAGAAACAGGTATTGAGTTGGTTAATCCATTTTATGATGTTAATAGGGATGATATGGAATTAATAGACAAGGGGTTAATGCCTCCAAGAAGAGCAGATAAAGAAAGGGGAAAATCTATTGTTACTGGAGATTTAAAATTAATTAATTCTTGTGATGGAATATTAGCAAACTATAATAAAAATGATTTTTCTATTGGAACACCGATGGAAATATTTTATAATCATTATGTATTAAAACATCCAGGATATTTAATAACAGACTCAAAAGATGTTTCAGGACATCCCTGGATTACAGAAAATATAAACAAATCATTCGAAAATTATGATAAATTCGCAGATTATATTAAACAGAAACATTTATAAAGTATAAACTATTAGATATATTAATAAAATGGGTAAAAATTTAACTAATTTATTGTGTTTAACCACATTTGCTCTCGGTAATTTAACTGGAGCATATATTTCTCAAAATTTTGAAAAAGAAAAACCAGTTGCATATATGGAAAAAATTGTTCATATTGAAAAATTTAAAGATTATACTATTGCAAAAGAAAGAAATGAAATAAAATTACCAAATAAAGAAATTAAAATAAAATTACCAAATGAAAAAACCTATACATTATTCAGATGAAAACGAAAACTCCAAAACAAAATTTAGAAAAAAAAGTGGGAATAGAAATAATAAAAGAGCAAAAAGGACAAATTAAAGATTTAGAGGTCCAATTAAAAAAATCTAATAAAGAGACTGGAAGATTTAGAGAAATAGTTACTTCTATGAGTGAAAAAAGAGATTATATAATTCCTACAAAGAATAAATCAAATACCCTAAGATTTGGAGTAATTGGTGATACACATATAGGTAGTTTATATGAAAGGGCAGATGCTTTACAAGAGTTCTATAAAATATTAAAGAAAGAGAAAATAAATTTAGTTTTACATGCAGGGGATGTTTTAGCTGGACATCATATGTTTAGAGGTCAAGAATATGAAGTATATGCTTTAGGATTTGATAGACAAAAAGAGGCATTTATTAAAAATTATCCAGAAATAGAGGGAATACATACTTATTTTATTACTGGAAATCACGATGCTTCATTTAAAAGAAATGGTGGGATAAATGTTGGAAAAGAATTAGAAGCATCAAAAAAGAACTTTCATTATATTGGAGAAGATTTTGCAGATGTAGTTTTTAAAGTTGGAAAGAAAAAAGCACACTATCAATTAATTCACCCAGATGGTGGAACACCTTATGCAGTATCATATAGGGCACAGAAAATAATTGAATCATATTCAGGTGGTAAAAAACCAAGAGCAGTATTTATAGGACACTTACATAAGGCAGATTATATGCCAATGTTTAGAAATGTAAAATCTTTGCTTGTGGGATGTTTTGAAAGCCAAACACCATTTATGGCAAGAAAACCTACGCCAGCACATGTTGGGGGATGGATAATAGAAGATACTCTTGGAAATGGATTATCTGATAGAATGAAAGCAGAATTTATAGCATTTTATGAACCATTAAAAGTAAAAAATATAAAAAGAAGATGATGCAATCAATAAATAGTGATTTAATTCTCCTGGAAACCCCTGAGGAATATGAAGCACAATATGGTGGATTTTCAGAAACAAGTATGGAAGCATATAGAAGTTTAGAGAATATAAATCAAAAACAATTTAAAGTATATAATACAATTCAACAAATTGGCGAAGCAACAAATTCAATGATTGCAGAACATCTCGGTTGGACAATAAATAGGGTAACTCCAAGATGTTTAGAGCTAAGAAAAATGGGTTTTGTAAAATTATCTAAAATAGATTTTTGTCCAATAAATAAAAGAAGGGCTAAATTTTGGAGAATATGGGACAAGCAGAAGTGATGAAAACACTTAATGAATCAGGTGATTGGCTTACTTGTAAAGAAATTTCTGAAAGATTGGGTATAAATAGAGCAAATATTTCAAGAGCTTTATCCAAATTAAAATGCTATGAAGTTGAAACAAGAGTTGTTTCAAAATTAGCTGCTAATAATCATTTAATGAGTGTGCCAGAGTGGAAAATTGTAAAAGATGGTTAAGGGAAGCTTACATAAAAGCAGTTAATAATAAATGTGAGATGTGTGGTTCAAAAGAGGATTTACAAATTCATAGGATAAAAAGGGGTAATGTTGGTGGGGAATATATACCTTCAAATTGCAAGGTTCTTTGTAAAAAATGCCATAGACGAGTCCACGAAAATGAATTTAAAACAGCAAAATCAAACTAATGGAAATAACAATAAATGCCTTTTTAGTTAATGGGTTTGGAAATATAGATACTTTTTTAGTTAAAGTTGATGAATTAAATTATTTAAAGATAAAAAGAAAATTAGAATTAGAAAACACTAAGGCAATAAATATATTAAAAGAATTAAAAAAAGAGGGCAAAATAAAGTCCATATTCAAACCAAAAAATTGGTTAATAAAGAAAGAATTGAATGAAATAATAAAAGCAAAGAAGAATATTAAAAAATCAATAGAAAAAATAAATGAGGTATATAAGTAATCACATTTATAAATAAGTAGTGTATTAAGTTATTATGAAACGATATAAATTTAGAATTATTGCATCAAGCAAATCAAATAAGGTTTATGGTTTAACAATCCCAAATGATATTGCTATGTTTTTTTCTGGGTGTAGTTTTTTTATAGAAAAGTCTGGAACAAGTATTGTATTAAAGTCGGGTGGTTCATTGGAACCAACAGAAAATTTAAATGAATATTCCTTTGAGGATTGTAAAATATGATTATAACTTTGCTAAGTGATAGCCCATTTTTACCAACAGGTTATTCAAATCAAGCAAAACAATTAGCAAAATTTTTAACAAAACAAGGACATCAAATTCACTTCTTAGCAAATGCTTATAATGGTGCAACAATAGAAAATGCAAAACTTGAAGATGGAACTGAATTTAATTATAAAATTTATGGAGAAGTAATGCAAAGCTATTTTGCTAATACAATGTCTCAACACCTTAAACAAACAAATACTGATAGATTTATTATATTATTAGATACCTTTATGCTTTATGGAAATAATGGGTGGTTCTTAAATATAGATACAAGTCCAGCAAAAACTTATTTCTGGTTTCCTTCTGATGGTGGTGGAGGTATGCCTAAAAATTGTGAAAACATATTAAAAAAAATAGATTATCCAGTTGCTATGGCTAAATTTGGACAAAAACAAGTAAAAGATTATTATGATTTAGATGTTTTACATATCCCACATGGTATAGATTCAAAAAAACTTTATAGACTTCCAGATAATGAAAGAGATGAATTAAGAAAAAAATGGAATTTAGAGGATAAGTTTGTTATTGGAGTAGTTGCAAGAAATCAACCAAGAAAACACTTAGACAGGACAATTAAAATGATGTATTTACTTAAAGATAGAATACCAAATGCAGTCTTATTTTTACATTTAGACCCAAACGACCCAGCACAACCAATGTTTAATATGGGTGAATTAATCAAAAAATATGGATTAGAAAACAGGGTTAGATTTTCGGGTATGAATTGTTTTAAAGGATTCCCTGAAAAAGAAATGATTAATGTTTATAATTTAATGGATTGTTTCTTTTTATCTACAAGTGGTGAGGGTTTTGGAATTCCTACAATAGAGGCAATGAGTTGTAAAGTTCCAGCATTAGTAACAGATTACACTACTACACAGGAATTAGTAAAAGATAATAATGCAGGATTTGGAATAAGGCTGAGTGGTGTAGAAAATTTAGATATGTTTAGTTTAAATTCAATAGAATACGATAAACTTTGTTTGGATGGAACCATGACTGGTTCTTGGGAAGTAGAAAGGGGATTTTGTAGCATAAAAGATGCAGTAGATAAAATATGCTATATTTATGAACATCCTGAAGAAGCAAAAAAAATGGGTGAAAATGGACGAAAAGCTGTTATAGAAAAATATGATTTTGAAACAAAAGTTGGTCCAATGTGGGAAAAACTAATAAAATGAATAATTTAAATGTTGTTGTAATGGGTCAGAATTGTAAGAGAACTTTAGGTTTATGTTTAGATAGTGTTAAAAGTGCAGATAATTTAATTTATTTAGATGGTGGAAGTGATGATGGGAGTATTAATTTAGCAGTAGAAAAAGGTGCAATACTAATTGAAAATGAATATAGTCAAGAAGATTTTGGAATGAATGGAAAACAAAGAAATTATTATTTAAATTATATGAAGAAAAACTATCCAGGATGGTGTTTGGCTATTGATGCAGATGAAGTAGTAGAGGATTTAGGTGAATTAAAAGAAGTAATACAGAAATTACCAAAAGGTGTTTATTCAGTAAAAATGAGACATTTCATAGGAAATTTAGGTCAAGAGGATTTTACACAACCAGAACACTTTGTTTTAAACAGATTATTCCACACAGATGCAGCAGATGGCTATCAGGAAGCAGAACACACAGTTTTAAAAGCAAATGATGGGTTTACTATGGCAGCAGTTAAAAATACTACTATTTGGCATTTATCTTACATACCTAATTTATGGGAATTAAAAGATAAATATGAAAATCACCTAAAGAAATCAAATATGCATACAAAAGAATTCTTAAAAGGATGGTATTATGCTCACTTATTTGGAAAATATCCTACAAAAGAGGTAAATCCTGAAGAAATACCAAAGATAATTTTAAATGATTTTGGAATAGATAAAGATGAATTTTATTTCTCAAAAAGAATTTTAGAATCAAAACACTTTTTAGATGCATTAGATTGGAAGAATTTTTTTAAATGTGAATCAGTTATTGAATTTGGGTGTGGACTTGGACCAAGAGTTTATGCAATGAATAAAATAGGATTAAATGCAAAAGGAATAGAAATTAGCAAATATGCAGTAGACAATGCCTATGATAAAAATATTAAATTAGGAAATATTTTAAATAAAATAGATTATAAATCAGATTTAGTTGTAGCTTATGATGTTTTAGAACACTTAGAATATAAAGATTTAAACAAAGCAATAGATAATTTAATTAATTCTTCAAAGAAATACATTTTAATTTCTGTTCCAGTTATAGGCGATCCAAATCTTGAAGCAGATAAAACACATAAAATAAAAGAAACTAAGGAGTGGTGGATTAAAAAATTTACAAACAAAGAATTAAAATTAATAAAAACACCTGAAAATTTCTTATTTAAAGAGCAATTAATAATATTTAAAAATGGGTTGGAAGAATAAATCTGTTTTAGTAACTGGGCATAATGGATTAGTTGGAACTAATTTAGTAAATAAATTAGAAGATTTAGGTGCATTAGTAAATAAAGCAGAACAAAAAGATAATAAGGAAAGATTGGATTTGACTAAAAAAGAAAATTGTGAATACTTATTCAAAAACAATTATGATTGTGTATTTCATTGTGCAGCAAAAAGTTTTGGAGCAAAATATATGAAAGAACACCCAGAGGGATTAATAGAACCAAATATTTTAATGAATATGAATATGTTAGAAAGTGCAGTAGACCACACAGATAAATTTGTTTTTATAAGTAGTTCAACAATATACCCAGATTTAGATATTCCAATGAAAGAAACAGATGATGGAGAACCAGCAAAAGTTTATCAAGGTGTAGGAAATATGAAAAAATATTCAGAAAAATTATGTGAATTTTATAAAGATAATAAAGGATTAGAAACAATAATAATTCGCCCAAGTAATATTTATGGCCCACATGATAAATATGAAACACAAGATTCCCATGTTATACCAGCATTAATTAAAAAAGCATTAAATAAAGATTCTCCTTTTATTGTTTGGGGAGATGGAAATCAAGTAAGAGATTTTATTTATGTTGATGATTTTATTAATATGACTTTAGAAGCAGTTGAAAAAAATATTTCTCCAATAAATATAGCAACAGGGTATGGGCAGAATATGAGATATTTAACAGATTTAGTTTTAAAAGAAACAAACCATAATTTAAAACCAACTTATGATTTAACAAAACCAACAGCAATACCAATAAGATTAGTAAATAATAAAAAGGCATTAAAATTATTAAAAAATAAACCAAAGATAGATTTAAAAGAGGGGATAAAAAGAACAACAAAATGGATGAAAGAAGATATGAGTATGCAATAAGTGATTTATTAGACAGATTGAGTATAATTCAATTAAAATCAATTAGGATTCCAGAAAATAAAAAAAAGTATGATAAAGAAATAAAAGATATATTACATGACATTGATTTAATTATCAATAAAAAAGATATAAAATTTAATGCAAGGATGTTACACTCAATAATGATTATTATGCTAACAAATGATACAATTTGGTTAAATGAAAGTAAAGCAAGATTAGGAAAAAAAGAGAAACTACTTAAATTTACACACTCAATAAATGGGGTAAGAAATACTGCAAAAAATATAATAAGCAAAGAAGTAGGGGATAGAGAAGATTTAAAAATAGATTGTTTAGCAGAAGAATTTTTAACAAATAAATTTATAAAGGAGCAAGGAAATTGGAAAATTTGGAATTAAAAAAATTTGAATCAAATATAGTAGAATTATATAAGTCTGGTTTAATTAAGGCTCCAGTTCATTTATCTGGTGGAAATGAAAAACAATTAATAAAAATATTCAAAAAAGTAAAAAAGGAAGATTGGGTTTTCACAACATATAGAAGCCATTATCATGCATTATTGAAGGGTGTGTCTAAAGACTGGTTAATAAATGAAATATTACATTTAAGGAGTATAGAAATAATGAATAAAGAACATAAAATAGTTACAAGTGCAATTGTCGGTGGAACTTTATCTCAAGCAGTTGGTGCAGCATTAGCAATAAAACTAAAGAAACAAAAAAATAAAGTTTGGGCATTTTGTGGTGATATGACAAGTGAATTAGGGATTTTTCATGAATGCACAAAATATGCAAAAAGAAATAACTTACCAATTACTTTTATTGTTGAAGATAATGGATTAAGCACAAATACACCAACACAAAAAGTATGGGGAACAAAAAAAGGAAAAGAAAATATAATTAAATATAAATATAAAAGAATTTATCCACATTATGGTTGTGGTGAGAGGATTAATTTTAAATGACATATCAAGAAGAAATAACAAAGGCAATGAATATTTTAGGCAAAAATAAGAATACTATTTTTATTGGACAATGTGTTGAATATTCAGGAACATCATTATTTAATACATTAAAAGGGGTTCCAAAAGATAAAAGAATTGAATTACCAGTTTGTGAAGAAATGCAAATGGGGATTAGTATTGGTTTAGCACTTGAAGGATTTATCCCAATAAGTGTTTTTCCAAGATGGGATTTTTTAATATTAGCAACAAATCAATTAGTTAATCATTTAGATAAAATGGAACAAATGAGTTGTGGACAATTTAAACCAAAAGTAATTATAAGAACTTCAATAGGGAGTGTTAAACCACTATTTCCTGGACCACAACATAATCAAGATTATACAGGAGCCTTTATAAAGATATTAAAAAATGTAAATATAGTAAAGCTTAATAAAAAAGAAGATATTTTAAAAGAATATAAAAAAGCATTTAAATCAAATAAATCTACAATTTTAGTAGAAATTCCTGACAACTATGATAAATAAATATGAAAAAGTAAAAATATCACATCAAGATTCAAGAAGAAGTTTAAAATCAATTTTCAATGGAGATTTTACGGCAAAACAAGTTAAGATTTTAGATATAAAAAGGGGCTCTATTTTGGGGAATCATTATCACGAATTCAAAGAATTATTTTATATATTTAAGGGATTAGCAAAATATACATTAGAAGATATTTATACAGGGAGGAAAATCATAATGGTTTTAAAAGAGGGTGAAAGATTAATAATAAATAAAAAGGTAAAACACACTGCTGAATTTTTACAAGATACAATAACTATTGAAGCAACAGAAGAAGAATATAGAAACATTTAAATAGTCTAAGGTATTATAGATATTAGAAAAAGAAGATGAAAATAATAAATAAAAAAGATTTTGAAATTATTAGTAGAATAATAAATATATTAACAAGGGGAATTAATCAATCCCCCCCATTTACTTTTAGTGAGAGATTAAGAGAAGCAGAATATATGTTAAAGTATAAAGGAGAAGAAGAGGCATTTATTAAAAAAAGTTTTAATGATGAATTTTTTAAAAAATGAGAAAATATAAAATAACAAAGAATGTAAGAGAATTTTTGGGAGTAACACTTCATCAAATACAAGCACTTAAAGATTTTAGTAGTATAAAGAAAGGAGAGCTTGGCGGGTGGATAGAGAAAGAAAGTAATCTAAGTCAAGATGGAACCTGTTGGATTCATGGAGATGCAAGAGTTTTTGGTGATGCAAGAGTTTTTGGAGATGCAATTGTTTGTGGTGATGCAGCAGTTTCTGGTAATGCAATGGTTTGCGGTAATGCAATAGTTTTTGGAGATGCAGCAGTTTCTGGAGATGCAATAGTTTCTGATAATGCAGAAGTTTTTGGTGGTGCAATTGTTTATGGTAATGCAAGAGTTTCTGGTAATGCAAGAGTTTCTGGTGATGCAAAAGTTTTTGGAAGTGCAAGAGTTTTTGGTAATGCAGAAGTTTCTAATGACGACATAGTAGTTATAAGTGATATAGGAGTTTCTGATAATCAGGAAGTTTTTGAAGAAAAAACAGGTTATATAACAAAAGACTCTGGAAAAAGAAAAGATTTTAAATCTGGAATGGTAAGGGATTCTGATGAAGATAAACCAAGATATGATTTAATTTATATGCCTATGATTAAAAGATTAGCAGAACTTCATTTAAGGGGAATAAAAAAATATGGTGAGAGAAATTGGGAAAATGCAAATACTATTGAAGAATTAAAAAGATTTAAAGCAAGTGCATTTAGACACTTTATGCAATGGTTTAATGATTGGAATACAGAAGAAGACCATGCAGCAGCAATTTTATTTAATGTAAATGCAGCAGAGATGGTTAAAAACAAATTAAAATGACAAAAAATTTAATAACAGGAATTGGTGGTTTTGTTGCAAGCCATTTAGCAGATTACCTTTTAGAAATGGGTGAGGAAGTATATGGGACTTATCGTTGGAACGAAGATTTAAGCAAAATTGAACACTTAAAAGATAAAATAACCTTAATTCCAATGGATTTAAATGATTTAAGAAGTTGTATAGATGCAATGGAATTTAAACCAGATTATATTTTTCATTTGGCTGCACAAAGCTATGTAAGTGAATCTTTTAATTATCCAATAGAAACAATTAGAACAAATACTTTAGGAACTTTAAATTTATTAGAGGCAGTTAGATTAGCTAAAATAGACCCAATAATTCATGTTTGTTCTTCATCAGAAGTTTATGGGCTTGTTACAAAAGACGAAATACCAATAAAAGAAAGTTGTAAATTTAACCCCTCAAACCCTTATGCTGTTGGAAAAGTAGGTGCAGATATGATAGCTTTAATGTATTATACAAATTATGGATTAAAAATAATTAGGACAAGAATGTTTACTCACACTGGACCAAGAAGAACAATGTTAAGTGCAGAAGTGAATTTTGCAAAACAAATTGCTAAGTTTGAGGAACATTCCAGAACCTGTATAGAGGCAGATAAAGGGGGGGTTTACACACTTAAACATGGAAACTTAGATTCAATTAGAACCTTTGCAGATGTAAGAGATGCAGTAAAAGCATATTATTTATTAGTAAGAAAAGGAAAAATCGGTGAAGTTTATAATATTGGTGGAGAAACAACTAAGACCATTGGTGAGGTGCTTGATTATTTAATTTCTTTAAGTGATGTTGAAATAATAAAAGAAGTGGACCAATCACTCCTTAGACCTTATGATGTAACACTACAAATTCCAGATTGTAGTAAATTTAAAAAATTAGGTTGGGAACCTGAAATAACATTTGAGCAAACAATGCAAGATTTATTAAATTGGTGTAGAAAATCAAAAATAAAATATTAATAACAGGGGCAGATGGAATGATTGGAAAAGAATTAACAGATTTACTCATTAAAGATGATATAAAATTAGCTGATTTAAGATATGGAGATGATTTAAGAAATTTTGATGAATGTATGAATCTATGTAAAGATGTTAAGGTATTATATCATTTAGCTGGAATAAAAGGAAGTCCAAAAATGACTAAAGAACAACCATCAAAATTCTTTGTTCCAATGATTCAAATGAATACAAATATTTTAGAAGCAGCAAAACAATGTGGTGTAGAAAAAGTATTATATACAAGCAGTATTGCTGTTTTAAATCCTGATTCAGATGAATATCCAGCTTGGGCAAAAATGACTGGAGAAAAACAAATAGAAGCCTATAAAATAGAAAATTCAAAAACAAAATATTCAATAGTTAGACCCAGCAATGTATATGGAAAATATGATAATTTTAATAGAGAAAATTTAATGGTTATAAGCGATTTAATAAAAAAATCACTTAAAAATGATAAATTAATTGTGTGGGGGGATGGAAGTCAAACAAGAAACTTTATAAATGCGAGAGATGTTGCAAATGGAATGATTAAAACAATAAAATATATGCCTGATTATGCAGTAAATTTAGGTGGAAAAGAATATTCTATAAAAGAAGTTGCTGAAAAAATTAAAAAACATATAGGAAAACCATTAGAAATAGTTTATGATAAATCAAAAAAAATAGGAAAACAAAATAGGCCAATGAATAGTGCACTTGCAGAATATTATTTAAAATGGGAACCAAAAGTAAATTTAGATAAGGGAATAAAAGAAGTAATAAAATGGAAACAATTATCGGGATAACTGCATATAATTGCTTAAAAGAAATAAAAGAATGTTTAAGGAGTATTCTAAATTCAACAATAGCATATAAAAAGATTGTGATAGTTTATTCAAAATCTAATGATGGAACAGATGAATTTTTAAAAGGATTACCAAAAGAATATGATATAATAGAAATACCAAAAGAGGGTGCTGTAAAAGCATATAAAAAACTATTTGAAATTGCATTTAAAGAGAAGTGTGATTTATTTTTAACACATAGCGATGTAACATTTCCAAAATTATATGAAAGAGATTGGTTAAAAAATATGAAAGAAACTTCTGAAATTAAAGATTGTGGGTTAGTTACTTGTTTTAAAGGGATGGGGATGAGTGGTCCATCATATTTAGATAATTTTAGATGGGTTGGAACTTGGTGTTTATATGTTCCATATAAAACAATGAAAAAGATAGGTTTAATTGATGATAGCTATACTTGTGGAGAAGATATTGACTATTCATATTCAGTAGTTAAAGCAGGTTTAACAATTTATTCAATAAATTATTGGGTAGACCACCATAGAAAAGGAAAAAAACCACAAGATGATGATATGGATAATTTAGCAAAAATAAATGGAGCTCATTTTAAAGAAAAATGGAAACTGCAATATTAATTAATGTAAAAGATAGACCAACAGAGGTAACACTTTTATTACAAAGCCTAAGAACTCAAACCTATAAAAAATTTGATATATTTATATTAGATGATGGTTCAGGAACAGATTTACATAATTATCACTTTTTTAATTGTATTATCAATAGACTAAAACAAGAGAATCATAAGGTTTTTTTTAAGAGAACAGAATTTCCACATGGGGTAAGTAAAGCAAGACAAAGAGTTGTTGATTGGGCATTAGAATCAAATTATAAATATTTTTTAAGGGTTGATGATGATGTTGTTTTAGAACCAGATTATATAGAACAATTATTTGAAGTAATTGATTGTGGTTATGATTTAGCAAGTGGAATGACAGTATCAATGATAAGGCCAACTTTCAAAAGAGACCCAAAATTCTTAAATGGGATAGTAAATAGAATTATTTTAGATAAAGATGGAAATTATATTTTTAATGGTGATGATTGTGGTTTGGAATATACTGAAAAACAAATATTACCAGCTCACCACTTTAGAAGCTGTGCTTTATATAAAACAAAAATACATAAAAAAGCAAATTATTTACCAACAAAATTAGGTATGCATGGGTTTAGAGAAGAACAAATATTTAGTTATAGGATTTTAATGGCTGGATTTACTATTGGAGTAAATACTAAAGCAGTTAATTATCATCAAATGACCCCAAGTGGTGGAGAAAGACCAACAACTAATTTAACTCCTTTTAATCAAAAGATGTTTGAAGAGTTTACAAAAGAAAATAAAGAAAAATTAAGAGAAATATTCAAAGATGAAGAAATAGACCCATTAGAATTAAATAAAGAAACAAATTTAATAATAAAATGAAATATATGATTACAGGAAACGAGGGATTAATTGGGAAAGAATTAGTTAAAAGATTAGACATAGATTGTGTTTTATCAGTAGATAAACGAAGTGGAAACGATATAATTAAATTAAGTAAAATGAAACTCCCAGAGAGTGCAGATATTATGTTCAATTTAGCAGCACATTGTAGAATAAATGAATCTATAACAAATACTCAAAAGACTTTCTTTAATAATGTTATTGGGATAAATGAGGTTATGGAATTTTGTAAAGACAATGAAATCAAAAAAGTAGTAAATTTTTCAAGTTCAAGAGTATTAAGTAAAGAAGAAAATCCTTATACAGCAAGTAAAAAGTATTTAGAAAACTTAACAGAAGCTTATCATCAATGCTATGGAATAGAATATTTAATAATTAGACCAAGTTCAGTTTATAGTCTTGGAGAAGATAAATCAAATAGATTAATGTATCGTTGGATGGAAAATGCTAAAAAAGGTTTAGATATACCAATATTTGGTGATAAAAATAAAACACTAACATTTACCTATATTGATGATTTTTTAGATGGGTTAAATATATTAATGAATAATTGGGATTCTACAAAGAATAAAGCATATAATATTGGTGGAAAAGAAGAAAAATTAGTTGATGTTGCTAATGAAATAATAAAGCAAACAAATAGTAAAAGTAAAATAGTATTTTATCCAGGAGAAAAAGCACAACCACAAATAGTAAAGGTAGATATAACAGATTTAGAAAATCTCGGATGGAAACCAAAAATAGAATATAAAGAGGGAATAAAAAGATGTTTAATATAATTGGAACCATTTTTGGCACAAGCGGTTATGATGTACATACAAGAAACCTATTTAATGCACTATATAAAATAGAAAAATGTAGTTTAATAACACAATTATTTCAAGGATTTGAAAAATTAGTAAACGACAATGAATTAGAAGCAATTAAAAGTAAAAAAGGAGATATAAACATAATCATTACAAACCCAGTTAATTGGAGAACTAATTGTGATGGTAAAAGAAATTGGGCTTATTTAGTATGGGAGGGAGATAAAATTCCTTTAAGCTGGATAGAAGAATGTTTAAATCCCGAAATAGAATATATTTTAGTTCCAAGCAACCACACAAAAAAAGCAATAGAAAACACAGAGGGATTTAATAAAGAAATATCAAAGAAGATTAAATTAATACCACATGGTGTAGATTTAAATTTATTTCATTCAAAAGAAAAACCAAAGGATTTCACATTTATAGCAAATAAAGGATTTAGAAATCTACAAGATAGGGGTGGAATACAATATTTAATAAAAGCATATTTAGAAGAATTTAATATAAAAGAGAATGTTAATTTAATTATTAAAATAAATCCAGCTTATGGTATCCCAGATTTAAACAAAATAATAAACCAATTAGACATAAAGAATAAAGAATCTGCAAAAATAAAGTTCTTAGTAGATAGTATAAAATATGAAAAATTAGTTGATTTGTATAATAGTGGGCAAGTTTTCGTAAGTCCAACAAGAGCAGAGAGTTTTAATATTCCATGCATTGAGGCTATGGCTTGTGGATTACCTGTAATTACTACAAACTTTGGAGGACAAACAGACTTTGTTAATAATAATAATGGAATTATCATTTCTGGGGAATTAGAGGAGATTAAACATGAAATAAACTATGAGGGTATAAGATGGTTAACCCCCAACATAAATGAGCTTAGAACGGCTATGAGGGAGTTATACAGCAATCCAGAGATGGTTTCATCCAAATCTTTTGAGTCAATAAAAACAGCAAAAGAGTTTACTTGGGATAAATCTGCTGAAAAAATACATAGTTTACTCAAACAGAAACATTTATAAAGTATAATGAATTAATTAATTAAGGTATAATAATGGATAAATCAAATAAGGTAAATAAAATAAGATTTAAAATACATGATGATGGTATAATATACTATCGACCAAATCTATTTTCTTTTAAAAAAGAACCAGAAAAATTAATAGAATTTTTATTAGAAATGGCATTAAATTATGAACATCAATATGGCAAAAATTAAATCAGTTCAAAGAAATGGTAGTTGGATAGTGTTAATCTTTTGGCTATTATTTTTCTTTCCAATAGGTATATTATACTGGTTGTTTAAAATGAAAAAGGTGAAGACATGGGAAAAAGAATAAATCCAAAGGATAAAATTGTTCAAAGAAGTATTGGTTTTAATTTTAGACAAATAGAATTCTTTAATGAATATCAGGAATTTAAACCAGATGAATTTTGCAGGGATGCAATAGATGAACAGATTAAACAAATAAATGAAAAGTTTTTAAAAAATGGGCAATAGAATAAAAATGGAAAGGGAGGAAAAAAATGAAGAATAAAACAATGAGTTATAAAAGTTTAGGACTTTTAGAATATTTTTTAGCTGGAATGATTATTTCAATAGTTCTTTTAGGATTGGCAGTAATCATAAAGCTTTTAATAAAACTATTAATTTAAAATGAAAAGAGATTTAACAAAACAAGAGATAACACTTACAAAAAAAGGTATAGAAAAGCAAAAAGAAATTATCAAAGAAGCCAAAGGTGGATTACATTATAATAAAACATATAAAGATTATATTACATCCCTTTGGAACTGGGAAGATTTTTCAAGACCATTAAAAAGAAAAGAAACAAAAACACAATTTGAAAAAGCAGACAATGAAGCAAACTCTGTATTAAAAATGGCAGAAAATACCTTAAAACAATTAAATGCACAACTAACAAATGGTGTTGAAGTTAAGAAATTTTCCGCAGTCAATTAGTTTGAAATTAGAGCAAGCAATAAACAATAGAGACCCAAACAAAATGTATAGAAGAAATATCACCCAACCACATAATAAAAGAGGTGATTTAGAAGAAATTGATAAGTGGATAAAAGATAACAAGATAGAAGTTATAAGGAGGTAAAATGAACGGAATAATAAGAGAGCCAACAGAACAAGAAAAAAGGGATTTCACGCCAGTTATAGAACCAAGAAGAAAAGAATCAGTAAAAGAAAAGTTTATGAGAGAATTATCTGAACAAAAGATAGAATTTACAAAGAAACATGAACCTTTTTTTGAAAAGGCAGCAATAGATGATTTTAATGACTATTATAATCAACAAGTAAAATTGAATATTCGTAAGAATGGATATTTAAAAACTGATGAAATAAAACCATTTGTAGTAGATTTTAGTAAATATGGCAACATAAAAAACTTTGAACTATTAGAAGATGGAGATGTCTATGATGAAAATTTATCAAAAAGATATAGCAAACCAGTTTATGTTAAAAAGAAAGTTTATAAATTCAATGGATATGAGGGAAGAACAACAGTAATGGAAGACCCATTTGAATCAATTAAACGAGCAAAGTAATGGAAGTAGAAAATGTTAATATTATTGACATTGCACCATATAAGAATAATCCAAGAAAGAATGATGGAGCAGTAGATATAGTAATGAAAAGTATTAAAGAATTTGGATTTAGAGTTCCAATTATCTTAGATGATAAAAATATTATTGTAGCTGGACACACAAGAGTTAAAGCAGCAATAAAATTAGGTATGGGTTCAGTTCCAGCAGTATACGCTGATGGATTAACAGAGGACCAAATAAAAGCATTTAGAATAATGGATAATAAATCACAAGATTATGCAGAATGGGACGAAAATTTATTAAAAGAAGAATTTTATTCATTAGAAGATACAGATTCATTTAATTTTACAGGTTTCACAACAGATGAAATAACAGAAATTTGGGATAAAGAAGTAAAAGAAGATAATTTTAATGTTGATGAATCAATTACAAATCCAAAATATAAGGTAAATTTAGGGGATATTTATCAATTAGGGAAACATAGATTATTATGTGGTGATGCAACTAAAAAAGAAGATGTAGACAAATTAATGAATGGACAAAAGGCAGATATGGTATTCACCGACCCACCTTATGGTCTTGGTGGATATGGAGGCAGAAACAACATGGACCTCAAAGGGGATGATGGCGATGAAAGACTAATCCAAAGTTTTTATGACTGTATTCCTTTAGATGTCCAAGAGGTATATATCTGGGGAAGGTATCAGAACTTAATGAATAATATAAAGATAGAACCAAGAGATGTAATAGTTTGGATGAAGAATAATTTTGGACTGGGTAAAGGTTACAGAGGTCAATATGAACTTTGCTTTTACTATGGTAAGTTTGCAGGTAGTGAT
>Ga0307928_10000884_pt1 | contig 22450 bp, 34 predicted proteins | sample AceLakmetagen232_FD_201815 | JGI IMG/M metagenome (GOLD analysis project Ga0307928, IMG submission 201815) | Saline water microbial communities from Ace Lake, Antarctica - #232 | ecosystem: Environmental > Aquatic > Non-marine Saline and Alkaline > Saline | place: Antarctica: Ace Lake... | reverse complement strand
TTTTTCTTTAATAAATACTTTTTCTATTTCTTTAATTATTATAGCTATTTGTTCTCCCATACTTCCTTTAGCCTTTAAATAATAATCTGGTTTTCTTAAACCTAAATCAGTAAAGAATATATCGCTTAACTTAACATCATAATTCTGTCCTGTATGTACTAAAACATGATTACATACTTTATCAAGTTTAGGTATGATTCTTGATAAACGAATTATTTCTGGTCTGCAACCTAATACAGTTATAATTTTCATTTCTTCTTCCTCTTTTCTTTTAAATATCTTTTTAAATAATAAGGATATTTGCTCATTACTTCAGGTAATTCGCCTTTAAATACATTAATTTGGGATTGTTTAATAAGATGTTTTTTTCTAAAAGGTTTTAAATAAGTTTCGAAATGAGCATAAGGGGTAACCGCTCCTTTATAATTTATTTTATATTCGCTTTTACATAATATTTCGCCTGTTTCTATTATCAAATGATGCTCATTCGGACTAATATCATTCATTGCTACTTTATCAGTTCTATATATTCCTCCGCTAAAAGGATAACTATATCTTCCAGTAAAAATATGTGTCAAATCATAAAACCAATTTATAGGAGTCCTAACAAGATATATATCAGAAGGAAAATTAGGGATTATTTCATTGGCGATTGTTTTCATTGTCCTTTTATAATGAACTTCATCCCCATCTACAACCATAAAAAATTCAGTCTTTGTATCATCAATTTGAATTTGTCTAACTCTTCCTACTCCAAATTTACCTTTGCTATTTTTCACAAAATCTTTTAAATTATCCATACTCCATTTCGTTTCATCTATTTCTATAGGAATTTGTTTAAATATAATCTTTTTATCTATATCTTCTTTTAACAATATTTGTATATCTTCTAAAGTATGTTCATCATAACTACCTGTATCGTATAAAAGGATTTTTTTAGCATAAGGATAAACTGATTTTATAGCATAATAAATAAATGGTTCATTTCTGACTACACAATGAATAGTTAAATCTTCCGAATAATTAATAGTAAATTTTTCTTTTTCCAAAAAATTTCGAATAATTTTATTTATTAAAATATTTTCTATTTTCTTAAAATTATTACATTTATTTAAATATTTCATAGATAATTTATGACCTCCATACCAATGTATTCCTATAGAATAATCTTCAAAACGTTGTATATAATTGGAGCTAAATAATTCTTTTATTACTCTGGTATCGTAAGCATATATAGTTTTTGGCATTAAATTTAATATATTTAATTCTGGAAATTTTAATTGTATTTCTTCTATTGTCTCACCTATTTCCCTGTTTATCATCAATGTTCCTATACTTTGATAATTAGTTTTAAGTCTTTCAAAATATTCAGGAGTTTTAATTAAAAATTGTCTATAAATTTCATTATTAGGAGAAGATAATAAAAATCCCATAGTATGTCCATGATATAAAATAGAAAATACATTATCTGCCATCTTATTTTTTTTATTGTTAATTGACATTAAATTTACAGATTCAAAATATAAAATATCAGTATCAGAAAATAATCCACCAACGCTACTCAATATAAAATATTCTAAATAGTTTGCTTTATAAATTTCTGATATATCATTTCTAAAATTTATAAGTTCAAAATCAACTTCAATAAATTTAATAGGAAGTTTTTTTAATTCTTTATAATAATCTTGACCTCTAAATTTAAATTTATGTTCTTTGGATTTCCAAGATTTGCCTTTAGTCCTATATTTAGGATAATAAAATCTTATTTCCCATTCAGGATTGTGTTTATAAAAAGATAATATAGTCAAATATCTAAGAAAAGGTAATTTTTCTTCTCCCCAATAAAAATGAGCTATTTTAGGGATTTTTTCTAAATGCCATTTATTTTTATCACCTATATTTATTTCTGGAATATTAGGATTTTTTTTAATAGTAGTTTTTATTTCTTCTGATATTCTAATATCTTTTTTAACTTTAGATTTATCTTCGTGTAATTTTTTATTATAGTGCCACTTTTTCATTTTTTCTGCATTTGTCATTCCTTCTCTGGTTTTTCTTTGATGATATAAATGGACTACTCTTGAAGGTAATGTTTCATATCTACAACCGACTATTCTTAATCTTTCAATAAGGTCAGCATCGTCAAAAGCAAAACCTGTAAAATTTTCATCATAACCACCAATAGATAAAAACTTCTGTCTATCTACTGCCATGAAAAATGGCATTTGTGTATCTAATTTTTCTAATGTGTTAAAATTTTTGTAACCTTGACAATTTCCTTTGGTTTCTTTTATATGATTTAAAAATAAACCTTTAGTATCGTTAAATCCTTGGGTAATTGTTAATATCTTTTTGTTACTAGAAGTAGGATTAACCATTGATTGTATGCATTGGTCTAAAAGATATATTTCAGGAGAAGTAAGAATTATTGTTTTTCCTTTAGACATTTTAACTCCTTGATTAATAACAATTCCAGGAGTCCTCCATATAGTCTTTCCTTCTAAATTCCTTTGCCCTGTAAATACATATTTAATAGGTAATTTATAATCATTTATATACTTATTACATACTTTTTCAGTATCATCTTCTATTCCATCATTAAGTACTATTATTTCATAAGGATAGGTTATAATTTGTTTAGATAGAGAATATAATCCCCAATTCAATAATTCTGGTCTTTTAAAGGAAGGTATTATTATTGATAATTTCATTTAATTACTCCCCATTCTCTATCTTTGTTTCTTATTATAATTCCTTTACGAGATTGATAAAGTTCCCAATTTTTTACCCATTCAGGTATTTCGTAATGTAAGACACTTCCACAACTTATACGTTTATGATAAAGATGAAGTACCTCTGCTTTTGTTCTGTGATAAATTAAATTATTTAATTGTAATCTATTCATTAAATCGTTATCTTGTCCTGCAAATCCTGTAAAATCTTCATCCATTCCTCCAATCTTTATATATTCTTCTTTAAACATTCCAACAAAATAAGTCATTTCTACAGCTCTTTTACTTTCAGGGTGTTTTTTTATTTCTTCTAATAAATTATTTGGTAAAGAAAGATTTTTATTTTCTAATAAATAATTTAAAGTATTTCCAGTAGTGTCCATATATAAAAAATCAGGAATAGTCATTAATTTTTTATTAGTTAATAATGGCTCTACAATTAAATCAATTGCATTATTAAGATGTAATACATCTGGAGCAGAAAGTATTATTATATCTCCTTTAGATTCTTTTACTGCAATATTAGTAGCAAAACATGGATTTCTTACAACTATATTATTTTTATTCCTTTGTCCAGTAAATATGTATTTAATATTTAATTTATCTTTATATTTATTGCAAATGTTTTCTGTGTTATCTTTAATACCATCATTAATTACAATTATTTCCAAATCGTAATTTATTTTTTGTTGTGTCATAGACCATAAGGTTAAATCTAACATTATTGATTTTTTATAAGATGGTAAAAGTAAACTAACTTTGATATTTGAATCTATTTGTTTAAAAAGAGGAACATTTCTAGTATAACTAATAAGAGTCTCATGAAGGTAAGGTTTTTTAATTTTGCTTTCCCAAATTGTAATTTCTGGATGAGGTTCTTTCCAAGTTATACCGTACAACAATTCTAAATATTTTTCAGGATTATGAGGTACTTTAAATGTTTTGCCTTGAAACTCAACTGTGTCTAATTGATTAAACATATTATCTGGATATTCAAAATAAACATCTTTCATTTCAGAATGATATTTATTTCCTTTTTTCTGAACAGTATGTACATCTAATATACAAGATTCGGTATTGTCGTATTTTCTACAACTAAATACTGAATCTCCCCAAATAGTAACTACTTTAATATTTTTTTTTGTAAATTCCTTTAAAATTTTAGTCCATAAATTATAATCTAAAAAAATAGAATTATATACTCCAATATCTATATCATCTTTATCCCATTCAATAAAATCTTTTTCTCTTATTGCTCCTAATAAAGTTCCACAGTCTAACCAATAAACAATATTGTATTTTCTAAAAATTTCATCAATATCAAATAATAATTTTTTCGCCAGTTTTTTATTCATTTAATTACTCCCCATTCTTTATTTTCATTTCGTATAATTTTACCTTTGCGTTCTCTAAATAATTTCAAATTATAAAGATAATCATTATCTATATTTTTATTTTTTCTATTATATTGTTTTTTATGATATAAATGTACGATATAAGCGTCTGCGTAAAAATAAGACAAACCATTTAATAATAATCTATCTACAATATCATCATCATCGCAAGCAAATCCTGTAAAATCTTCATCATATCCTCCTATATCAATAAGTTCTTTTTTATATGTTCCCATTAAAAAAGGTAGTTTACTGGCATATGTACATCTTTTAGTATTAGATTCTAATTTATCTATTGGAATTTGCAAATTATTATGGCAATCATTTGTAACTTCTCCAGTATTATCAAAATAAATATGTTTTGGAGTTGACATTAATTTTTTATTGTCAATTAAAGGGGTTATTATCGAATCTATGGTATTATTAAGATGAAATATCTCAGGACAAGATAATACTATTATATCTCCTTTGGATTGTTTAATTCCAATATTTAAAGCGAAGGAAGGACTTCTAAATATTTCTTTTTTGTTTAAATTTCTCTGTCCAGTAAAAATATATTTAATATTTAATTTATTTTTATATTTATTACAAATGTTTTCTGTATTATCAAGAATACCATCGTTTAACACTAATATTTCAAGGTCATACATTATAGTAGTTGTAGTTAAAGACCATAAACCTATATCTAATAATTTAGGTCTTTTATAAGATGGTAAAAGTAAACTAACTTTCATTTCTTTCCCTTATAGCTTTTGGATTTTGATTTAAAAATCTAGCTTTAGAATTAGGAATTTTCCAATCTTTACCATATGTTCTTTCTAAAAATTCTTCAGCCTTTGATGGTATTTTAAATTTAGTTCCTAAAAAATCTATTTCGTCTAATTTATCAAAATAATGAGCAGGATAACGAACAGTATTTCCAAATATCCATTCATCATCTATTTTATCAAACCACCAAATTTCTATCTTTTCACCATCTCTAATAAAGAAATCATTGTGTAAATAACAAACATCGCTACTCACAACATAAAACCCTTCTTGTTTTAATTCTTCTTTTACTTTAGCTAATTTCCAATGGTCTTTTCTTTTAAATTCATCAAAACAAGCTATATCTAAATCTGTATCATAAGAAATAAAAGCTCCATTTCTGATTAATCCTAGAAGCCCTCCAAAGATAATGACAAAACAAACGGAATATTTATCTAAAACTCCTTTAAAGTCTAAGAGATTTCTTCTCATTGCTTCTTTATTCATCATACCTCCCTTACGAACTCCACGTTCCCAAGGAAGAATATTCTCATTAAAAGATGAAATTTCTCCAGATTTATACTTCATTACTTTCCCCATTTAATCTTTTTCCATACAAATTCATTTAAAACGTATATTACATGTTTTATTCCTATATATGTAATAGTTACAGCTGTCATTGTCTTCCAACTTCCTGTTATTAAATAAGTAATGGTTCCTAATATTATATTGCCACAAATTGTTTCATAAGTAAACATTTTAGCAAGACTTCTTCGAGTTATATTAATTGGATATTTACATCTTAACCAGATTCTTTCATGAATGTAAAATACAAATAAAAATGTTCCATGATGAATAATAGTAATTAATGAGGTAGTTACCCATTTACGAGTATAAAAATAAGTTACAGCTCCCAAAATCAATACTCCTACTATTCTCCAAATTATACTCTTAATCGCTGAACGTTTTTTTAATTCTTTCATTTTATTCTCCTTAAGGTTTAATAAATTTCCATTTAAATCCAAAACTATATTCTCCACTATCTTCATTATCATGATTGGAATCTCCTCCAATCCACATTTCGTCAGGCATTAAGGTTGCTCTTTTGTTTAATCCCAATCCTGCACATCCTGACAATAATAAACAAGCCAAAATTATACTAATAATCTTTTTCACTTTTTTCTCCTAATTTTTCTCTTAATTTGAGTACTGCTTTCTAAAGGATAATACGGTAATGTAATTATTTCAACTCCATAAGGTTTTAATATTTTTTCTTCTTTCTTTAAATCTTCTTCTGAATGACTTGCTGACTCTACTAAAATAGTAGGTTTAATCTTTTTACAATTAGGTATAGGAGAATAAGTTTCTTGAGCAACTACCAAATCTACATATTTTATAGCTTCCGCTACAGCCATTCTTTCTCTTAAAGATAAAGTAGGTTTAGATTTCTTTTCCATTACAGCTTCATCAGATAATATCCCTACTACCAATTTACCATCTTTACCTGCCAAAGCTTTTGCATTTTTCATCATAAGAATATGTCCTGAATGGATTATATCAAGACAGTAGTAAGAATATACTATTTTCATTTTTTCTCCTTTCTCGGTCTATAGGTATTGTTTCTCATACTTTCACATATACTTTCACATTCTATTTCTACACAACTAAAGTTAATAAATTTACTTTGATGAGGATTAAGAGCTCTATCATCAATTAAAATATCAAAATGTGGTTTTTCAGTTATTAATTTATCATAAGGTATTTTATATTTTTTTAACCATTGTTCAGTTAATTTTCTAGCATCTTTACCGCAAGCACTTCTTCTTGTAAAAATTATAATTTTATGTCCTCTTTCTTTTAATTGATTAATTATTTTCAACATCTTTTTTCTAGGTCTAACTTTTAATATATCTTCAGGATGATACCTACGAATTGATGTACAAATAGTATTATCCATATCGAAAGCAATTGTATATTTCTTCATTTTTGGTCTCCCTTTAAATAATTAAATAATTTATACATTACTTGTCTTGTAACTTTTATATCCGACAAAGCATCGTGAGCATTTAATTGTAAACCAAAGTGTTTAGCTACTGTAACCAATTTATAGTTTTCTAATTTTATAAGTCCTCTGTAATCTAAAAGATGAATTAAAACATCTATACTTAATAAGTGATAGTCGAAATATGAACCGTAATAATTATTATTATTTTTACGAAAGAAATTATTTAAAAAATCAACATCAAATCGTACATTATATCCAGCTGGATAAAATTTATCTTCTCTATTATATTTATCTATATGTTTATCTAATATTTTTATTAATTTATCATAAGTTTCTTGAGGAGTAATTCTTAATTTCAAATCTTTTACATTACTTCTATTTATTTCTAAAGCTTTAGCACTTATCATTTTATAATTAAAAGGTTGACATAGAAAATTATATTCTTCTTCTATTTTACCATTAATCTCAATTAAACATCCTAATTGAATAATATCGTTGAGTTTACTATCGAGACCTGTCGTCTCAACATCAAACCAGAACAGTTTGGAATCTGCCATTTTTACTCCTTTTTTTAGGATGTCTTTTTAAATGACAATCCTTACATAATGTAATACCGTTATTTATATCCCAAAATAATTGAAAATCCATCGCTAATACTAATAAAATTTCTTCGTCTTTTATTATAGAGTAATTATTATATTCTTGTAAAAAAGTTTTAAATATTTTAACAAATCCTTTTTTATGATGTACTTCTAATTGACCACCATATTGATTACATTCCTGACAAGTATAATTATCTCTTTCATATATACTAATTCTCCATTTCTTATATTTATTCGAATTATAAATTCTATTAATTAAACTGGTTCTACCATCTATATATTTGGGATTCTTCTTTCCTTTCCAATCAGGGATTACTCGTTCTCCATGCCATTTTCCTCCGTAATTACCATTATTTTTTCCCTGTATTTTTCTACTTATTTTCTTTTTAGTTTTTTCAGAGTGTCGACATCCGTAAAAAGAATTGTTTTTACCAAGTTTAACTTCTGAAAGAGGTCTAATCGGAATATTGTATTTTTTAATATATCTCCAAATAATAGAGATACTGCATTTTAATTGTTTTGCTATTAATTTGGGAAACTTTTTCTTATTAACATATTCTTTAATAAGAAAATCTTTAGTTAATATTTTTGAATATTTATGTTTCATAATACCTTATCTTTCTATCTCGAAAATTCTAGTTAATTGTAAAATAAAATATTCCCAATGAGAATAATCTACATCTTTTTTTTCTATAGATTCATCATTTATCCTAATACAATCTTTATGAAACTCTATCCTATTAATATCTAAAGGATTCCAAGTTTTAATCGTACCATTATCAAATCTAAGACTTATTTTTCTTAATTTGTAATTCATAATTTAATATTTTATAAATAGCCGATATTCTTTTTTCTTCTTGCTCAGATACATAATAACTATAATCGCACCAAAGACAACCATTTTTTGTTATAAATGATTTATTTGGCAATTCTCTTTGGCATTCATTACATTTACTCATTTTAATCCTTAAATAAAATATTACAAATTTTTCTAATGTCAGATGATTTAATCCTTCCTGTTATGAAATAACATAATGTTAAAGGTAACACAAAAAATACCAAAGCCAAAGCTGCTAAAATTGCAAAAATAAGTGATTTCATTTTTTCTCCTTTATTTCATATCTTGCCATTAATTGTTTTAAAGTCTTTTCTAATACAGGTTCGCCATTACTTACATTTCTCCAAAAAGACTTTCTTTCTCGTCTATTAGTAAGTCCTACAGTATTTAACCATTTAGCAAATTGGTATAGTCTATTAAAATTCTCTACCATTTCTTTTCTTTTTTTGATTTCTTTTCTGGTTAATTTCTTATTTGCTTTTTTATTTTGTAATCTAACCAACCACCATCTACAAAGTTTAGTTATAACGTTCATTTGTTATCCCTCCTTTTATTTTTATATCTTTCTTTATTATATGCTATCCTTCTTTTATTCTTGCATACTCTACAAAATTTTATACTGTTACTATATTTAGTTTTACAATCTTTACATGTCCACATAATTATCTCCTAATTTGTTCCAAATCTATAATCTTTATTTCATTGGGAATATTAGATACTCGATGTAAAATACATATTAATTGAAATGGTAAGTTTTGAAATAAAGTAAATATATGATTTAGATTATCCTCATCAAGACTACTAAATCCCTCATCCGCTATTATTAACCCTTCTTCACCTCTTTCTAATAATAAAGCTATTTTAAAGGCAACAGAAAGTATAAGTTTTTGACCATTAGATAAATTTTTGTAATTATATTCTTGACCATCTTTTTGTAAAGATATTGCAAAATTACCTTTATCATCTAATTTAAATTTAACATCGAATCCGATTTTTTTAGTAATTGAATTTATAATTGGTTCTAATCCTTTAATCCATTCTGTAATAAAATAAGCGTAGAACTTATCCAATTCTACTATTGTTTCTTTAGTTATCAATACATCTCGATTAGTATATTTATAATCTTTTTGTTTTAATCTAGCTTCTAATCTCATTTTTAATCTGACTAATTTTTCTTTCTTTTTTACTATTTCTTGCTCTAATTCTTTTAAATAATTATGAGCATCTAATTGGTCTTTGATTTCATTATTAATATTAGTTAAAGTAGAATTATAATCTACAATTTCTTTATTCTTGTCAGATAACATCTTATCTTTATCGCCTTTAATTAATTCCTGTCCACAAGCGTAACAAGTTTCATTCTCTAATAATTTATTTTTTTCCCATTGACTCTTTTTTTTATTAGATTCTAATTGTCCTTGTTTTCTATGTAATTGGTCTAAATCTCTATTTAAGTCCGAAATGTCTCTCTCATATCCCCTTATTTCCCCTGAAACACAGTCTAATTTCAAATTTAATGCCTTTAATCGTGTCTCCGATGGATAATGACTATAAACTACAGCTTTATCTTTATTATAGATTTCTTGGTTTCTTTTTTTATCTAAAAGTCTTTTACGAATATTATTAAAAAATTCTTGATTTACAGATAGTAAAGTTCTTTTTAAAGACGTTTTTCCTTCTTCTAAAATATTAATTCCAGCCATATTATCTATCATTCTAAACTTTTTAAAATACTCTACATTTTTAAATAATTTAGTAAGGAATTGTTGACCATCTCTACTATTAACAAATGGCAGTTTTTTGTCGTCTTCATAAATAGTAAGTTTAGTAGGATAATCTCTCCTGATTTTATAATTATGATTATTATGGATTAATTCTTCTTCTACATAACAAGCTGTTTTTCCTTTAGTAGGTAATTCCGATAATGATTGGTCGTAATAACCATATATGCAGAATAATAAACTATCTAAAGCTAGCGTAGTTTTACCTGCACCATTACTACCTTTAATCAACGTAATGTCATCGTAATTAAAAGTAATTTCTTTATCGAAATTCTTAAATCCTTTAATTTTAGTAGATTTTCTTAACATATTATTTTTTTGGGTTTAAATCTTTTTCTATTTCTTTTATCCCAAGTTTTTTAGTTTCTTTAATCAAGATTCTTAACTTTTTTAAAGCTTTTTCGGTTTGTTCTTTTTGTTTTAGCAATCTGCTTTCATTTTCCAGTAGTTGAGATAAAGTAACAACAGTTCCTTCTTCTTTAATAACATTGACAGTATAATCGTCTACTTTTTCAAATCTTTCCATTTTACTGCTCCTTTTTATTTTAAACCTTCTAGTTTAAATTGCTCTTCCAATTGCTTTTTAATATCTTCATCTTTAATACTATTAATAAAATTATTAATAATGTCATGTAAACTTTTCTGAGTATTTGGTTTTACTGGTTTCTCTTGAGCCAATCCTTTTTGAAAATCCAATTTAATTTTAAATACAGAATATTTTTTCTTTAATTCCGTAATAGAATTTACTTCTTTTTTAAATTGGTCAAAAGAAGATATAATTAGTCTAACTTTAGAATTAACATCTACATCTTTAAGTTCTTCTAATGATTTCACATCTACCATAGGAATAGGAGATTTTAATTCAATAAACTTCAATTCTCCATCTAAAATTGCAATATATTTGGTATTATCTTCTACTTCGTTAAAATTACAATATCTACAAGAACCTAAATGATACATTTTACTTGCCAATTCTTGAAAAGAATGTTGATGTCCGAGAATTACATGGTTGTATTTCTTTAATTCTGAAACTGTTTTAGCATAAGTACCATATTCATATTTAGATTCATTGGTCATAAAATGTCCGAAGAAATTATTATCTTCGTCAATATAATCATCTACAATTTTTACACCTAAATATTTTAAATAATCTATAGCACTTATATCTTCTGATTTATCATGGTTGCCTCTAAGAAAAATTACTTCTTTGTATTTTTCTACAAACTTTTTAGCCCATTTAGTGCCAAAAATAATCTCACGAGGAGTCGGTCTTTTCTTTTCAAAGTAATCCCCTACAAAAACCACTCTGTCAGCTTCATGAGTTAAAACTTCTACAAAAGTGGTTTCTAACTCCTCGATTACTGATTCTTCTATATGAGCATCTGTGAAAATCAATGTTTTCATTTTACTTCTTTTACTCCATACTCGTTAATCTTTAAGCATAAATCTACCATGTCAGGAGTAATTGCTTTTTCTCGGTCTACTCTAATAACTTGGTCTTTTAAAAAGTTAATCTCTAAAGTTGTAAAATCAATATCTTTAGCTTTGTCCTTTTTAGGATTCCAAAGAATATTTCCTCCTTCATTCTTTAATCCTACATCTTTCTTTTCTTTTGAGTCTACTTTTATCTTGTTGTTGAGACCTCTTATTGTTAAGTGGACAGCTAAACTAGCTTTTTTAGGATACAATCTAGGTATCATAAACCTTTCTTTCAATAACAATTTCATTTTAATCCTCCTTATTTCTTTTCTTTGTTCCACAATAAATTAATTTCTTGTAAATTGTGCATAGCTGATTTCTTTGAAATGTTAAATAGATACTGTGTTGGCGAAGAAAATTTACGCAATTTATTATAAGCATAATCATCCATGTTGATGAAACATCCATTCACTAACAAAGTAGTTTCTGGAGTGATTCTCATTTTCAAAGCTGTATGAAAATGTCCTATAATCATTAAATCGTAAAAATCCTTATAAGCCAATGTTGATAAATCTTTAGCTGCTCTTTCAATACTATTAAGGGTACATCCTCTAATATTATTACCATGAGATAATAAATATTTATGACCTCTAATAGTAGCAGTATAACGATAAATCTCAGGTACTATAATTTCGACTCTATCATTGTTAGCAAATCTTTCTTTTAACAAATGACCTTGTAGATACTCAAAACTATTGGTAGCTTCTTCGCTGTTATATCTAGGAGTACTTCTACCATGATTACCTGCCATCTTTATCATCTTTACTTTTGGAAAAATTTCCAATGCTCGTTTAATAAAATCACTTTGATAATTGAAACATTTGATTATCTGTTCTCCAACTCCACAAGTGATTTCAGCTTGTTGTCCTTCAAAGATTCTATCATTAGTTACATTATCTCCTAAATCGAAGATGTAAAAAGTTTCTAAGTTGTAAGAAGGTTTATATAACTGATAAAATCTAAAAACTCCGTTTAACAATGCTTGAATTTCTTCTTCTTGGATTTTTTCATCGTAAGTAACTTCTCCAGTAAGAGGATTTTTATTTATCATACCTGTGTGCATGTCAGACCAACACAAAGCTAAATCCTCTGTTTGTTTATTTTTAGACCAAGATGATTTTAATTTAACATTTTTGTAAATATCATTGTATTTAGACATAACCTGTTTAGCATTGTCAAGATAAACTTTTACCTCTTGAAAAACCTCTGAATGTCTATATTTACCTTTTTCCTTAGGAGCATTTAAATTTTTTCTATAGTCTATTTTCTTTTGCCTTCTTAAACGAGTTTCGTATCTTTCAATAGTTCTTTCAGAACACTTAAACATTTTAGATAATTCATAAGTTGATTTACCGCCATTGTACAACTCAATAAAAATTTTCTCATTAATATCCATCTTATACCTCCCTGTTAATTTCAACCTTCAACATCCATTTACAATCTTCGTCTTTAATGCCAATCATCAATAAAGGTAATTTATTAGCATCAAGAGCTTCACCCCACAATTTTTTAAGGAGTTTAGTGGAAATCCGATACCCCTTTTTTTCGGTAAACTTACATTCAATAACATAGTCTTTTGTTTGCAAGTCTCCCTTGCTAAACCACAAACTTCCTGAATTAATGGTTTTCTGAGCTTTCGTTTCGAACTTTTGTCCGATTTTTTTACTTGTCTGTTTCTTTCTTTTCTTCATTTCTTGTTTCCTTAATTAATTCTACCCCTGCCTTTTTTAATCCAAGTACCTGATTGGTCTTAACGTCTCTTAAAACCTTCAAAATCAATGTAACAGCTTTAACTAGATACTTTAAAATTGTATTTTGGTCAGTACTGTCTTTAATTCCATCTTCGATGTTTGCAATTTCTTTGTTTACATCTTTACTTCTAATCATTTTAGTTTCCTCCTTTTATAACGATTCACTACCTTCAATTTCAGACCTTTTAGGAAATTTTATCCCAAAAAGTAAATTATCATCTCTAGGATAAATTATATTTCTAATCTCTTTAAGATAATCTTCAGCAGTATCATAATTAATCTTTTCTACCTTAAGTATCTCGTAGTCTACTTTAGGAGATAGATTAACAACATCATTTAATTCTCGATGATTTTTTGCTAAAAGAATTCTTTCTTCTTCACAATCTTTTACTGTTATCAAATACATTCAAACACCTCCACTTAAATTAAATTTTGTTTCTTCTGAACAAATAGTCCAGCTACAAAACTAGCAACAGCTACTATTACTAAAATTAACAAATAATTCATTTTCAATCCCTCCTTTTATTTGTAAATAAGTTTCCCAATATTCTCTATTTTTACCTGTTTTCGTATGACAACCAATACATAAACTAATTAAATTATTTAATTTATTATTCTTTTTATCATAATCTATATGATGTACATCTAATTTTCTGTTACAATCTATTTCTAATTTACTGCAAATTCGACATTTTCGATTATCTCTAATTCTTACTTTTTCTTTCAAGAAAAAATTGAATTTTGTTCCGTATTCTGTATTTTCATAAGGAATACCAGTTCCTCCATGAGCTAAACTTATTTTTCTTTTATGTTCTTTTGTAAAGGACTTATTTAAAAAATAAATATTTTTAGAATTTTGGAATAATCGTTTTTTATTGCATGATTGACATCTGCTTTGCCCATATACACCAGAAGAAACCGAAATTGATTGATTACAGTCTATACAATGATATTTCTTATTAGTTCTTCCATCTACATACATTCCGCTTCTTTTGCCTTTTTTAGAACAAGAACGACACCTATGAGCTCCATATTTGGCACTCCATTCGCTAATTTCTTTATCACATGTCAAACAATAATATTTCATTTTTTTACCACAGTTTTAATGGCTCAGATTCTTTATCAATTTTTAATCTCAGACTTCTATCTAATATAATATCCAACTTCCAACCCATCGCTTCAAATATTACTTCTACTTTATTTATTATATTTCTTTTTATCATTAAATTCCAGTCTACAATATCTCTATCTATATGTTTAAAATTCTCTTCATCAAAGGCTTGTACATTAATTGGCTTATCTTTTTTATGTAAAACTTTAATTCTTGATTTATCTATTTTCTGTTCGCCATAAGTTAATATAATATCTGCTTTTGCTATATTTTGTTTTTTAATTTCATAAATTTCTCCATCGACATAAACATGGGTTTCGACTTTAGGTTCTCCGATAGGTTTAGTATATAACCAATAAAATAAACTACCTGTCTTTTTATTAAATCCTTTAGTATTATCTAAGGCTCGTTTAAATATTGGTAAGTTTTTATAAGTCCTATTAGCTAATTTTGCTGGAAAAGAAATATTTTGCAATGGTTTATTTTGTAATTCTTCAATTTCATTTTTAATCCAATCTATAATATTTTCTTTAGATTCTTTATTCATTAATTTTTCTAAAAGTTCAGTTTGGAAATCTTTTAAATAAATAGTAGAATCTTTTCTTTTAGCTTCAATACCAACTACTTTCTCTTCTAATGTTCCATCTGGTCTACGGAGATAACCTTTATAACGACACATTGCCAAAATAAATAATTTTTCATAGTTTCCTTCATAATCAAATTTAATGGCAGTAGGTCTATTGAATCTGCCTTGAGACCATGTTTGTACTAAATCATTAAGTAAGTCGATGATATTTTTTCCTTTAGTATCAATTATTAAACCATCGGTATCAACATATAAAGTTTCGTAGTTTAATTTTTTTATTTCCTTTATTATATAATGAAGCAAATCACGAACTACAGATGTTATCATTGAACAAATGCGATGGTCGTAGTATCTAAAATATTTGTTCCCCATTACACCCCATGTTGAAAGAGAAATGCCTTTATAAGCTTTATATTTTTCTTCTATATCTTTAAATTCTGAAGAATTTGGATTAGTATTTTTTAAAAGTTCTTTAAATTTATTTTTTTCATCTAACAACTTTTTAGCAACAATAGGTAATAAAGTGTTGGCATCTTGTTTAACATTATAAGTACTCAAAATTTTATTTGTAACTCTATCTGTTACTGCAACTGCCAAACCATCTTTTTCTATTAAATTAACAGGGTCTAAACATAATTCTATAATAGTATTTAAGTATGCCCCAGATAAATCATAAGAAGTAATATCAAATTGTCTTCCTTTGTTAAATACTTCTCTAAAGGCTCCTTCAAAATCTGTTCCACCATCTTCCTTTTTAGGCTTATTAGGTAAAACTATTTTCTTTTTCCTTGCTTCTGTTAAAAGTAAATTATCAATAACTCTGGAATTATACTGATAATCTTCCCATTGAGTTTTAGATACTCTTCTTATTCCATCTAACATAGAAATATATTGTAATTTCTTTTCCATTTCCATCATATCTCTAACGTCATTTATATTTCTTTGCTTTAATTCTAAAGATAATTTACTAAAATCTAATTTTTTAATTTCTTTTTCTCTACCTATAGTTTCAAATAAACGAGCATTTAAAGTATATTCTCTTTTTCTATTTAAAGTAATTTTTTTATCTAATAACATATAATCTACTATCGAAGTACCAGCAGGATAACGAATATCATCCCTTATATATCTTTCTTGTCCAATAGGACTTATATCTTTAGCAAAGTTTGGTATCCTATTACATAGATAAATCCAGTCAAAATTTTCAAAATTCCATCCAAGAATAAGGTCATATTGTTCTTTTTGCATATGGTTTATAAATGCTTGTATCATATTATATTCCGAATCATAATCATCCAAATAAAATGTAGTTATTTTATCAGTAAATGAGTTTGAACTACTTATACAAGAAATAGGGTCTGGTGCTAGTGTAGGGTCTGGTAATTCTTTTGATAGTGTTTCAACATCAATAAACGAATATTTTATGGTAGTTTTTTCTATAATATCCACTTTATCTATTAAATAACGAGTAGAAAATTTAACATCAGATTCCCAAGAACCGCTACCAGCTTGTTTTCTAATATCCGATGGTTTAGTACAGAATATTTTTTTTAATTTTTTCCCATCGTAACCAATGGCAGTTCCATTAAAATTCTCTTCATAATAATAAGGATGAAAAGTATTATCTTCTTTGATAATAAGATGTCCTTTTTCATCTCTTAAAAAAAGAGTTATTTCTCTACCATTGGCAGCTATGTTTAAAAGTCTCATTTTTTATCCTTGTGGATGATTATAATCCTTATTAACATCTTTTAAAATACTTTGTAGGGTAATGATATGTTTATCACAAGATTCTACATAAGCATTTATAATATTCCTAATCCTTCTATATTCTGCTATATTAGCACTTGCTTGCACTTCTGCCTTAGAATCTACATACTTGCCACCTTCGTTCTCTATATCAATTCTCAAACTTTCTTTAAAACGAACATGTCTATTTTTCTTTTCTGTTTCTGCAATTCCTAGAACTGTACGAAGATTAGAATAACAACCAGAAAGCTCGTTTAAAGCTCTGTCTATTTCAGTTGAATTAACAGTTACATTCTCTTTTCTAATTTGAGACCAATAGTCGATTTTATCAAAATCAGCTTTACATTCGTCTAAAACTTTATCCAATGTTTCTTCTGATTCAAAATTTTTTTCAATTTCGAGAATTCTCATTTTACTTATCCTCCTTAATTTTTAAGAGTTCCAATCTAATATGAATTAATTTAAATTGTAATTCTGTATATTGATGCCTCCATTTATCTAATTCATACTGTATTTTTAATCCTTTTCTTTTAAGTTTAGTTAATTTATCTTCTAATTTTAAACATTTACATTTCATTTTAATTCTCCTTAATATATATTTTCTTTACTCATTTAAATAACTCCATTTGACTATCATTCGTATTATCAGGAATAAACTTAAAATCTATTAATCCATAACAAATATTATTAAATTTGCTTTGAAACATATGAGTATGTAATTGAAATGTTTTTAATTTACCATAAGGAATTGTCATAATTTTACTATCGTATTCTATAATTATACCTATTTTTTTATTTAAACAATTATGTACAAGATAATCTCTAAGACTAGCAAAACCACGATATAACTTCTTCACTTTATATTTTTTCATTGTTTTTTTCCTTTCTTATTTTTTATAATTACAGAATATTTTCTACCATATGGTTTAGTTTTAATAAATTCCCTTTGCTCTGAGTCAAATGCCAAAAGTTCTTCTTTAAACAAATCACCATTTTTATCTATTAATTCTACCATGAATGTTGTTATTCTTATTCTGTTCTTATCTAATAATTCTTTTATTTGTTTAACCATTTCTTTTTTAGTTATTCTTTTCATTTCATTCTCTCCCATATTTTTTCTTCTATCTTATCATAATCTTCTTTCGTTAATAATTCGAGGAATTTATCTTTACCAACTGCTTTCTTTTTACCAAATGTATAAGTATGTCCAGAAAGTTCTATAGCTCCATACTTTAAACCAGCGAATAACAAGGATTTGCTATTATCTATTCTTCCATCGGCAAAGTAAAAGTCTATTATCGCTGTTCTTTTTGCTGTTCCTAATTTATTTTTATATCCTTGTACATGAAGCTCTACTCCCAATCTTTCTTTCTTATCTCCTACTCCTTTATCTATAGGTTTACCAGCTCTAAATTCAATGCGAGTATCATACATAAATTTCAATGCCTTACCGCAAGGAGTATCTTCTGGATTGCCATATAATTTACCCATTACTATTCTAATCTGATTTATGAAAAGTAATGTAGTATTTTTATGAGCAATTGTAGTATATAATTTTCTACAAAATTCAGAATAAGCTTTGGCTTGAGCTCCTCTAGTCTTATCACTTAAACTTCCTTTTAATTCAGATTCAGGAATCAAAGAAGCTACACTATCCATAACTATCAAATCAACTTTACCTATCATAGCTAATATCTTATCTCCAGCTGCTTCTACACACTCAGGATAATCAAGTAATAATTTAGAAGTATCTACTCCCATTTTCTCAGCCCATTCTTTATGAAAAGATTCTGATACTATCCATACAACTGCTTTGTCTAATTCTTGAAATTTTTTAACAACTTTCAAAGCAAAAGTGGTTTTACCAGAAGAAGGTTTCCCATAGAATTCCATTTTTTGCCCCCCCTCTACTATCTTAATTCCATCAATTACAAAATCCAAACCGTAGATTCCAGTTCTAATGGTTTTATATTCCTTTTGAGAAGAGGCTTTAGTTAATCCAAAATTTTTCTCTAATTCTTTTAATCTCTCATTCAAATTTTCGTTTTTAGACATTTAAAAGTACCTCCCTATAATAGTTACTATAATATTTTTTATTAAAATTAGCTTTCGTATTACAGGCATAACATAATGTAATTAAATTACTTTCTTTATTATTGTTTTTATCGTAGTCTATATGATGAACTGATAATTGTATTTTTGTCTTACAATTTTGACAATTATAATCGTCTCTTTTTAATATATAAGGTCTAATTCTATAAAATGCTAAAGGATATGTTGTATTTTCATATGGAATTCCAGTTCCTCCTCTTATTAAAGACATTTTCTTTTGATAATCTAAACTAGACCATCTTTTTAAACTAGCTTTTTTCATTTTTCTTTTGGTTTCAGAAGATTTAAATCTTATAGATTGTCCTTCGTATATTTTTCGTATATTTATATTATAATTTTTTAATAACTTTCTAATATAAGATTGAGAACAACCCTTTAATTTTGCTATTTGATGGGTAGATAATTGTTTATTTATATATAAATAATTTAAATTAATTTTAGTAATTGTAATTGCTTTCCGAGCACATTTTCTTCTAGGTATATTAGCCTTTTTCATCCAATTTAAAATGGTAGGTTTAGATACTTCTAATATATTGGCTATACAATTACTTGTTAATCCTTTTTTCCAATATAAATCTGATAATCTTTTATCTAATTCTTTTCCCATTTTAATTCTCCTTAATATGTATTTTCTTTTCGCAATTAGCACATACAATTTCATTACCTACTAAACAAGTATCTTCACAACCACAACTACAAACATTTAAAAAATACAGTTTATTAATTTCCATTTTTAGTTCTCCTCTTTTTCTTCTTTTTAACAGTAGGTTTTGGTTCTTTATTCATTATCCCATTTAATGCCAATACAATAGCATCTATAATGTCATCATTTTTAATATTAGTTCCCAATATATTATTAACCATTTCTACAACTATTGGTTTTTTTACATTTCCTTTTACTCCAATAAGACTTCTTGCTTGATTAGCAGTTCTCCATTTAATTACTTTACATCCTTTTAATTTAGATAATGTCCATGCAATAGCTCCAATTCTACTTAAAACTATAAGAGTATTTGGATTTCTACCATAATAAACATTTTCAATGATTACTCTATGTTCTTGTTTAATAAGACCTTTTAAATTAGAATATACTGCTTCATATCTCATTCGGTTTCGTTCATACTTATCAGTAATTCCTTTAACATCTACATTTATAAAACCAGTACTAATTTTTACCTCTTTATCATCGGTTGTAGCAATTGCATAACCTGTTTTAGTGGCAGTATCTAAACCAAGAGATACTATATTTTTCAGTATTTTACAACCGAATAATTTCTCTAATTCTTTAATATTTAAAACTATTCCGTTTTTCATAATTAATCCCATAATCCTCTAAAATATTCCTTAAACAATTTCCAACCTTCTTCGTAATCCTTTTTTTGTTTTTTAGTTCTTTTACAATCTTCTGTGGTATTAGCTATTTTAAATGTTTTACTAATCTTTTTCAATATTGATTTCCATTGTTTTAAATTTTTTAAATCACAAGGATGTCCATGTAATTCTTTAATTAAACTATCAATTCCTTCTGAAATCACTTTTGCTAAATAAGAATCGAATCCCCATGTATCTCTTTGAGCAAATCCCCTTCTTCCTCTTTGAATAAAAGCTTTAATATCATATAAGAAAAAATCCACTATTTTTACAGGGAATCTTCTAATAGAATAATAAACTTGTTGAATTTTATAACGAATAGGATGCATATTTTTCCATATTGTATATTCATGTTCCCATTCATCAATAGATTTGTAAGTAGTAATTCTGCCTTTTTTGACATCTTTTAAACCTTTCTTTATATCTTTACATTTTTTACGGTTACATTTCTTTTTACTCATTTTTATCTCCTTGTTCATCTAATCTATTCAATTCTTTAGTTTTCCAATTATACTTGCATGGTAATTCAAATGTCTTTTTACCGTAATTAGTAGGTTCTCTTACTTCTTCAATTTTAAAATGTCCATAAGTACCATCATCTTCTTTTTCGTATAAATATTTAACAGCCAAAGCTGGAAATTGAGGTACCATATTAGGAGCCCACCAACCTCCATCTGGTTTTAACTGTTGAAATATAATTAATAATCCTTTATTTTTATCTAATTGTTCAATAAAATGCCTAAATACTAAATCAGTTTTAGCTTTATCGATTACCAATAACCAATCTATAATTGTAACTGCGTTCTTTTCTAATTCTATTTGAGTAGGGTCAGCACAGAAGGTATGTTTAAAATCTCCTTCTTTTAATCCTAATTGCAACGCTATTTTAGCAAACCTTGAACCAGTTTCCAAAGAAATATAATAAGGTTTAATTCCTTGAACAACTAATCTTTTAATCATATTCATGCCGATATGGGTTTTACCATATTTAGCTTTACTACCAATCAATATAAGGTCTTCCCAATTAAAATTTGCAACATCGTAAAAATATGGCATTTTGAAATCTATAGCTTTTCCTGTGTCTATTAAACTTTCACTCCATTCAGCTTTTTTAATTATTTGAAAATATCTTCCACGTCTCATAATATATTGTTCTTTAGTTAAAGTAGTAAGAAGTTTTCCTACTTTCTTTTTTAATTCTCCTTTAGCAAGATTACCAGTTACAACTAATTCAATATCTGTCTTAGTAGCACTCTCTACTAATTTCAAATAATCTAATATTTTATGAGCTAATTCTTGGTCATCATTAACATTGTATCTTTCTAAAGAGGTTACCATAGCTTCTATTTCTCTATAACCTAGTGGTTTAGTATTATGATTATTTAAAATATGCAATACTTGTCTAGTATCAGTAGGAGATAATGTTTTTCTAAGAACTCCTCCAATTCTAGTCATATCATTACTACGACTTCCTTCTTTAAATAAATCTATTTGAAAATTTCCAGTTTCTATATTTTCTTTAACCAATTCACTATTAGTTCTACGAGGAACCGTAATTTTATCAGTAAAAAACTTTTTTAATTCTGGAGACATCTTTAAAATAGTATCTCCTTTAAAAGTTCTACTAACTCCATCTATTGTACTAGGAAATATAACTACTTGCCCTCCATCATTTTCCAAATCTATTTTTAAATCATCTATTCTACTTTTAGGAATGTCTTCTTCATATTGGAAAAAATAATGATAACCCTTATTAGTTGTTTGGATAAGAGTATTTACATTTTTTAATATTTCAGGAATTTCTTTTGTATCTATATCAATAACAGTAATATTACTTTTCTTTCCTGTTTTAACTCCTATATTTAAACCATTACCTAACCAAGTCTTCCATTCATTCTTATCGTAATGGTCTTTATTAGTCCAATCTTTTTCTACAGGTCTTTTACCATTTTTAAGAATAGGAACAAGGTTAAATCTAGCTTTAACATAACCATCTAAAATTACATCTTCATTTTCTATATCTTTTTCAGTAGTTACTTCTATATTAAATAATTCTTTTATATATTGTAATATTTCTTTTTCCTCTAAATTTGCTTTATCTGGTTCTATTTTTTTAACAGTATCGGCAAAACTATAATTTTTTCGGCATATAAAACAATGTATATCCGATGTATTTGGTATTACATTAGCCT
>Ga0307928_10000881_pt1 | contig 22481 bp, 27 predicted proteins | sample AceLakmetagen232_FD_201815 | JGI IMG/M metagenome (GOLD analysis project Ga0307928, IMG submission 201815) | Saline water microbial communities from Ace Lake, Antarctica - #232 | ecosystem: Environmental > Aquatic > Non-marine Saline and Alkaline > Saline | place: Antarctica: Ace Lake... | reverse complement strand
GTGTTCAAAAACTCTATTTTCTCTTCCATATTCCGCTTTATCTGCTTAATAAGCGGCACACGGTAGCTTTCTGAGTTTACCAACGCACATGTGTCGTCTGACTTAAACTTTCTAACCGTTCCGCCAGATGGAACTGTTACCCAGTTGGTGTCACCGGTTGTCGGCAGGCTGTACGTCTGGGTCTGGTCTGCTGTGTCCCGCGTAACCTCTTGTTTCAGAAACGAGAAATTATGGTTTAAAATCGCACCCGGCACGAGAATTGACCCGCGACACACCCAACGAAGCGCGTTGTTGATAAACATATTCACCTTAGCAGTTGTCAAGTCGTCGGAATGAAAGCCAGTCGGCCAGTTTGCCTGAATAATTGTCCTAAGCGCACTTAGTTCCATGATATTAAACCTCAAACATTTCTTTTTTCTCGAATAAACAAAACGGGTTATCAGCCAGAAAAGCTATCTCCGCACCTTTTAATTCCCTATTGTAAATTGCTACATTGCCGATTTGACCGTTAGCGTAAGTAATATTATCTCTACCAATCCAGACGGCGTGGGTAAGGTCCTCAACAGATACAAATGTATCATTCTCGTTATCACCTGAAGCGACAATATTACCGTCAATATATAACTTAATACCAGCACTTAATATCCCGCCGTTATAAGTCATTGCGATTTGCACCCATTTAGTCTGACAAGCCGTAGTTACAGCGGCGGTGGTTAGCTGGCCAATATAACAATTAACTACACTTTCGTCAAAGAAGTGGGCGTATAGTTTATCGGTGGCATCAGTAGCCAAAAGCCATTCGCCGTCCGTATTATAAATGCCCTTCGTAATTATGGGGAAACTTGTCGCATCGTCCATATTAACTAAAGCAACAATACTCAACGGTGTTAGAATAGGCGAAAACTCAACGTGGTCGGCAATCTCTATATAATCGCTATCGCCGTCAAGGTCAATAACATGACCTATCCTACTCGGTACAGAATAAGCAGTGCCTTTTGGTGTTCCATTCCTCTGTTTCCCACTCATATCATATATCAAAGTACCAGTAGGACCGAGAAACGGAGACCATGCGCCAATTAAGCCCTGCCATAGCTCAGGATACTTAGACTCGCCCCGTCGAACGAAACCAGCCGTAAAACTTGGTCTAACTCCTAACATTTTAGTTCTCCTCATCTACGAGTGGAGTAAAGGTAATACTCATCTCGTCCGCATCGCCTTCAAAAGCCTGGCCACTATTGTTCATTACCACTGGCTGGCCGTAACGCAATGGCAAAGTAGTAATAAATGTCTTCTGTAACACAAACTCAGTTGCTACGTCATCAGTTAAGGGAAGAGAACCTATAAGTTGTAGTTGCAACAGACTTTCAGCAAGCGTATCGCCGGTTCCGGTATAAGCAGCATCCGTCCCGACAAGGCCACCTGGATTAGCTGTTGCAGCCGTGGCGGAAAGCGAAGCACCCCAATACAAGTCCACTGTAGTATTAGCAGTAGCGGAAACGTCCAACTCAACTCGCAAAGTTACAGCCCATCGGTAGGGCAGACGATGATAAGCACCCCTGTCGCCATGATGAACTACTGACATTACCGCCATATCCGCCTTAATACCAGCCCTGGCGGCGCCGTTGGCAAGCGATGTTAAGTCAATCTGATGCGTTCGAGTACCTCCGTCACCGGCATAATCACTTACATCGGCCCATACTACGGGGCTTCCCAATATCATACCTTTATTCATTATCTTGCTCCTTTATTAAATGTGAATGGTCTTCTTTTCCTTCCATTTTTTGTAGTAAGATTCTATAGTCTCAAACACGTCTTCAGGACGAATGCCTGTCATACACTGAGGAATACCGATTTCGGCTATTCCATGCTCGCCCGGAAGCCGTACAGACTCAAGGGGGCAGGTGTCGTTTAATGTGTAAATCAACCTGTGGCACGGCTGGCAGCTACACTTTTTAGCCCGCAAGCTGGTTGTGTTCTTCCAGTATTTAGTAAGGTTTTCAACAGACGAATGACTCATAAACACTATCTTAGGTGTATCGTAACAAGAAGCCGCGTTAAGTATGCCAGTCTCCGGGCCTACCACAAGGTCGACATAATTGGTTAGAAGCATAGATTGTCGTACTGTAAAGACACCGGACTTGTTGAGCGTGTTCGGGTGCTGCCAGTTTTCCAGCAATTTACACAAATAATCCCCAACCGTTACAACCTTAATATCGTTATATTTGTCGTGAAGCTCGTTCATAACATAAGGAAGCCACGGATAGGTTTTATGAAAAGACGACCCAGATAACGATACTTCGATAAGGAAATCGTTCTTATAATGTTGCCTGAATACCTCGGCAAGTCGCTTTTCCGCATCTGAAAAATGCAGTTCAGGGTTTAGTCCCTTTTTCTTTGGAAAACCAGCATGTTCGAGCGTTCGGTCCATATAGTTCACGTTACATTCTTTATGCCGTTTCTGGTGAGACCACTTGAACGCTTCTGACCCTTCTGTTTTCAGCAATGCACCTTCAATAGTCTGACTGAAGTTGATAACCTTCTCAAAATCCTTGCCTATATATTCCCAGTAGGGGCCAAGTTTTTTGTTCGGGATAGCTTCTTTCCCCTGAAGCAGGAACTCGTCAACATAGGGACATTCTTTAAGTACCTGCGCACTATACGGTGTGCAGTTATAAACAACATGGTAACCCTGCTTCTTTAAGAGTTTTAAGACGGGCGTTACCCAGACGGTATCGCCAAGCGCGCCGTATCTGATTACCAGACATTCCTTCTTTGTTTTTTTCTTACGAGGAAACGATATACACCCGTCATTTATACCGGATGCCGTTAAAATGTTCCACGGTTTTTTAATGTAACCATTCGTTTTCTTAACAACCAGCAACCAACTGTATTCATTGCTGTCGTTATGACGAGAAGCGGACATCTTTTTGGCGTTTCCAAACCCCTTGACTATTTTCCAGACATCATCCCAGTATAGGTCACTCTTGTGGTCAGGATTACATCCGTCTGTGCCAACGCGGGGGTAGAAGTCCGGGTCAGGCCCATAAAGAATCAAATGGCCACCCGGTTTAATCAGCCTCCACCACTGTTCCAGTATCATCTTTGGGCTGGCAAAATCCTCAAGACAGTGTGCCGAGAAAATATAATCGAAGTAACAATCCGAGAACATTCTTAACGAATCGTTTGCCGACATATCTATCGGAAGGTCTACGGCTCCGCCTGAAAGACCAATGCCTATTGCAGTATCGACAATCTTTTCGTCTCCACAACCCAAGTCGAGTCCTGTTCCCTTCAGGTAAGATATTACCCTATGCCTGCATTTTATGGCTTCGCGTCCCTGCTCTGCTTCTCTATTCCACACTTTCGTTCCTTTCAACTTTAATTCTTTCCTTTATAGTTAGCAGGTCGACAATTTCCTTGTCAACCCTTTCTGGTGAATTATCTTCACCGGGATAGGCAAGTTCCCTATATAGCTTGCCGGTAAGCCATTTCTTTATAAAGTATAGCATGTCATCTATTTTAATCGTATTGAGTTCGTACCCACAGTCGGGAGTGTTTGCCATCCCGTGGTCGTGCACACCCTGTGCCTTTGATATTCTCCATACTTCCCAACCCCTTGCCCTTGCCGTGAAACAATAATCGCTATCACTGCATATAAACCGAAGGTTGGAATCAAGAAGCCCTATCTCTTGTATCATCTTTCTTCGGAGTATCACACATCCACCGGACGCCCATGTAATCTTCTTGCTGACCCAGTACAATTCCGCCCTGCCGTGGTAACACCGACCCTTCGGGAAAGCGTCCATGCCGCCTGCGAAGCTGGCATAGTTCTCGCCGCCAAGCTCTATCGGCATACCAATCCCACACCTCGGATGGCTGTCCATAAACTTTATCATCTCTTTCATAGCGTTCGGGTTTAAGTACATGTCCTGATTGATTGTCAGGATATACTCCCATCCTGGTATATCTAAAAACTTTTGGATTCCACCGTTGACGGCTGCTGTAAAGAATACATTATCTTTTGTGTTATCCCACACAAAAATATCACTCTCAACGCCCTGTGCGTTTAGATGGTTAATACACTTCTTTAGTTTTTCCGGTGCCTTATAAGCCGGTATTACAATAGGTATCACTTTTTCTCTCCTATCAACCTGATAAGCAGGGGGTTCCCATTCTTAATTGGGGCGAAATTCCTTTTTTCCTTAGAATACAAAATCGTGAACCCCAAATCTTTAATCTGTGATTCCAGTAACATTTTGCCAACAAACCTTCTTGTGTGGTCATCATTACTTACAATTTTATCGTTAATGCTACGGGTTTCAATAAAAAACTTACCTTTATTCTTAATATGAGAAGAAATCCACGAAAATAGCTTTTTCTGTTCAGCTTCGTCAATGGCGCACAAAACAAACCGAAGGTATATATAATCTGGGAAAATATCTAATTTATCAATATCCGCGAAATTTAATTTTCTAAAGGACGGTAATGTGCCATTTTTGAGACTTTCACATCCTTTTATTGCCTGTGCCGAACCGTCGATACCAGTAACATTAAGACCTTTTTTGGAAAAGAAAAACGAATCCCGTCCATTCCCGCACCCTAAATCAAGAACCGAATTAGTTGGCTCCGTATAGGGCAGGCAAAATCGTGCAAACAAAGATGGATTGCCGTTCCTTGGTTCTCTATAGTAATCTTCCCAGTAATCTAAATTCATTTTAAGTAATGCTTTCCCTTTATCGGTGTTCTCCACGTATCCCCGTACCATATTGAAAAATCTTTTTCGCAGTCATTGGGTATGTAAAACTCTGTACCTAAAAACTGTATTGTCTGTAAATCGTTCAACTGATAATCTTTAAGAACACAAACCTCCGGCTCCATCAGTAAGAGATACCAGATAGCACATTCATTGAAAACGTAGAAATCGACATACTCATCGTCCCGCATTAGCGTAATAGTGCTATCGAGCGTGACGTTCCTAATGAGCTTAAACCCATGATTTTTGCATAGGTCTTTCATTGCAGCAGCGGCTTTTATGGTGTCGCGCCTGAATATTCCAACATCTACATCGGTGTCGTAGTTCATCAGCTTGCCGTCACGGGACGCGCCAAGCAAAGTCCCAAACATCAACCACATCAGCACTTTGTGTTCCTTAAACACTTCGTTACAGTCCAATAGGTTTTTGTTACAAATATCAATATCAATCCATTCGCCACCCCTTCTTACTGTTCTAAGGGCAAAGGGATAGTTAATCCCAAAAACGTCCGTATCGTTGATTAGTTGGTTAAAAGTTTTCAAAATAGTTCCTCAATTTTAGGATAAACCTTTTCTATACTATAATTTTTCTCAACAAAATCCCTGTACTCAGTAGAATTATAAGGGCCTTCAAGCATTGCAACAGCCTCATCTATTGTGTTGAAAACGTACTTTCCGGGGAATAAACCTAAAGCGCCCGGCCAATTATGAATTATGGGCCGGATACCAACCGCCATAGCCTCCAGAAGAGCGTTAGGATGGCCCTCAACGACCGAAGTGGACAGGGCATAGCTCTTATCACTTAAAAACTGCTGTATATCCCTATATCGCCTTACAGGTGCTATTTTTGCCTTTAACCTCATAGCTATGGTTATATGCTCAAAATAAAACGACCGCCTAATATCGCCTTGCCCACCAGCGGGGAAAATCGAATAGTTATAAGGCATGTGAAAAGCAAACTGAGTCAATAACTGGATACCTTTTTTGTGCGACAAGTCATTTACCCACGAAATCTTTTTGTTTCGCTTCCGGTCGATAAACTTCCACTCATCGAGGTCGATAGCGTTGGGAATAACATGCGTAGGTGTATTAAAATCTCCTTTTACGCCATCTTCTACATTCTCAAGAAAACAATCTCGTATCAAAGGATTAACGAAAATCAGATGGTCAACATTGTCCCAGTTTATTCGCCACGGGTATTGGGTGTCCCAAATCTCATAAGACCGAAGAAACGCTATATGCCTTTTACCATCCATTTTGGGCTGGTTGCTCCAATAGTCAAGAAACCCGTCCGACCAGTTAAATAAAACAATATCAGCCCATTCCATTGCGGTCTCTGCTCGCGTAGCGTCTTGCCCGTAGATGATTGTCTTTACTTCGTACTTTTCCTCGAAATACTTTTTGTAGTACCGCAGCCAGCAATTTTCCCACGAGCTACATAGTAACAGCCCCGGTTTGTCTGTCTCTGATTTCCATAATTCTTTCAAGCCATTTTTGTGAATCTCTTTCCTTATATCCGTATCTGTCGAGGCGCTTATTTTCAATTTTCTATAGAAATAGTTACCAGACTTGTCAACCCTTTTGAAACGCATCTTCGCAGCATTCTTGCATAAGAAAACAAAGTCTTCGGAATTTAACACTTCGTCGTACACCCCAACTCTGTCAAATAAAGATTTCCTTATCAGGCTTCCGGGGGCGGGGACTGGACTCCACTCATTTATTAGCAGAAAATCCACCAGTTTACTATTGTCTGGATAATCTTCATAAACCCACTGCTTATTGGTTAGCTTACCATTCTTATCAACCAATGGAAGATGGTCGGGATAAAAATAGTCAATATCTGGAAAACCCACCGTTGCATTAATCATCTTTTCGAGATAGTCAGACGCAAGGAAATCGTCCGAGCCAATAAACACCAGAAACTCCGTTTCGACTAAAGATATTGCCTTATTTGCACCAACAGCAAAGTTTTTATGCTCCTGATAGATATAACGGATTCTGACATCCGAAAAAGACTTGATTATCTGTTCCGTCCCGTCCGTACTACCGTCATTGACTATTAGTAAGTTAAAATCTTTGTCCGTCTGCGCTAAAATAGATTCAATACATTGTTCAATCCACTTTTCCGCGTTATATGTAACCAAACAAACAGTAAGCAACTCTTTCATTCTGTGTACTTTCATAAATAGGCTAATCCTTGGTTGTGGATTTCTTCTCTTATTTCCCTTTTTCCCATTGAGTTACCGGTTTTCACCCTTCTATAGAAATACTCCGTAGCAGTATCAACCTTTTTGAATTTTATATCAAACACATTTTTGCACAAGAATAGAAAGTCCTCGCAGGTATCGACTTCTTCGTATAACCCAACCCTGTCGAATAATGACCTTCTTATTAAACTCCCGGGACGGGGTATTGGGCTACGCTTCTTTTCTTGTATAACTTCTTTTATTTTTCTGTTATCAGACCAATCCCGATATGGCCAGGTACGTAATATCGCACCTAATTCATGGGTTTCCACGAAATAACAAGGATAAAAATAATCAATATCAGGATGTTTTTCTGCACACTCGACCATCTTTTCAAGATAATCAGACGCTATGTAATCATCCGAGTCAACATTCAAAAGATACTTACTTTCCGCTTCTGTAATCGCTCTGTTCAAGCCAACAGCAAAATTTTTATGCTCTTGGTAAATATAACGGATTCTATCCCCTAAAGTAGTATGCTCTACGTAAGACATAATTATTTTTTTTGTAATATCCGTGCTACCATCGTCAACTATCAGTAGTACAAAATTCTTGTACGTTTGATTCAAAACAGACAAGATGGCTTGCGAAATCCATTTTTCAGCGTTATACGCCACCATACAGACTGTTACTAATGGTATCATTATCATTCCACCAATTATATACGCTTTCAAGTTCTTTGTCAAAGGTTTTTTCCGCAGTAAAACCAAACAACTTCGCCCTTTTATTGTCTATAACCCGCCTCGGTTGCCCGTCCGGTTTCGTGCTGTCCCAGACAAGCTTACCCTTAAACCCAGAAATATCCTTTAGTTTTTCAGTTACCTCTTTAATCGTAACCTCAACACCCGTGGCAAGGTTTACAGGCAAATAGCCGTCATAACCCTTAGTAGCCAGCACAATGCCTCTGGCGGCGTCCTCAACGTGCAGAAAGTCACGGCTGGCAGTTCCGGTGCCCCATATAGCAACCTCGTCTGAGCGGGCTTCTACGGCCTCTGAGAACTTTTTGATAAGGGCTGGTATGACATGGCTTGCTTCCGGGCTGAAATCATCGCAACATCCATATAGATTTGTCAGCATGATAGATATGCCATTGAACCCATATTGCTTGCGGTAGTACGGCAACATTGCAGAAATCGCCTTCTTTGCTATACCATAAGGTGCATTATTCTCGTCAGGGTAGCCATCCCACAAGTTATCTTCGTTAAACGGCAATGGAGCGTTTTTGGGATAAGAACACACACTTCCGGCCTGAACAAACTTTTTGACCCCAAAAACACGGGCGTATTCCACTAAATGAAGGCCCATAGCAAGATTTGAGTGGAAAGTAAGGCCGGGATTTGCTGTATTATACCCAATCCCACCAAAGTCCGCAGCCAAGTGTATAACCACTGTTGGTCGCATATCCCGATACATACGCACAACATCATTCTGGTTGGTCAGGTCATAGTCGTAAAACAGCGGGATAAGTATGTTTTCGTGCGGAACCGTCTTTTCAAGTTCTCTACGGACATACCGACCCAAAAACCCCGCCCCACCAGTAATAACGATACGCCCATCTGTTAAAACCACGACATGTCTCCTACGGGTAATACTACTTCTATAAAATTAACGCCCCTTTGTTTCAAAATAGCGGCACGATGAACACCATCAACGAGTTGATACTCATTGCCAATTTTTCTGGCAAGGACAAAGTTTCTTTTGCTGTACTCGAAATTCGCAATTAGTGAATCGTACTTAACCAATGAATGGTCGTCGGTCAACCTGTCGCCTAAGTTCTTCTCGTAATAATCATAATACGCCTGTTTGTCGCCGGTCAGATATTTGTAATGGGGAGTTTCCGTAATCGGAACTTGGCCTTTCCCAATTATCTCAGCAGTAATATCGTCAAAGTTTATTTCCTATTTATTCTGTACCAAGTGATAAGTCTGAATAAAATCAAGAACTTTTTCTCTTGCATCTTTTAATTGTTTGTTACTGAGCTTATCGTGTTCAAAAACAAAATCTTTTTCTATCTCGTTCCCGTACAAACCCCTTGTCATCACATATTCATCAAAAGCAATATCTTTTCTTAGTTTAATGCCGTACTTTTGAGGATTTTTATACATATCCGAACCCGGAAATGGAACGAACGTCGCTAAGTTGACCGCTACTGGTTTGGCCTTTTTTATAAAATCAATCATATTGTCTGCTACATCTTCTCCCTGCCCAGGCAGACCAATCATAAAGTTAATTCTCGTTTTTATTCCCGCCTCTGCCGCCTCTCTCATCACCTCGTAAGCCTGCTCTATTTTGAATCTTTTGTTGCATTTATCCAACACTTCCTGTTCAGTTGATTCTATGCCATAAACCAACTCAACGCATCCGGCTGCTCGCATAAGAAACAAAACATCCTTCGTGGAAGTATCAATTCTTATATTGGCTCTCCACACCACATTTAACGGTTTTGTCTTTTCGCAAAATTCAATAAGCCATTTTTTATTATATGTAATCCCGTCGTCCTGAAACCTCAACTGTTCTATGCCGTACCGTTCTTTTAACTCTACAATTTCCGCAATCACATTGTCAACGAGTCTGTATCTTAATTTCCGGCCCCACATTGTCTTGCTTCCGCAAAAGGCGCAGTCAAAAGGGCATCCTCTTGAAGCTGTAATAGTAGTCGCCGCCTTACCCTTTTCAACTAACCGATACGAAATAAACGATTCGAGTGGCAAAAGGTGTCTGGCGGGCATTGGAACTTCCGATAAATCCATTATAGTTTTACATTTACAAAATCTATCATGTCTGTCTTTTCCCATTTCATTTACAATCTTGGTTATTGCCCTTTCTCCTTCACCTAAACAAACTATATCAAAAATTTTATCTATTTTTTCCGGGCAAGCGGTCGGGTGCATCCCGCCGATAACTAATAAAGAATCAGGGTCTCTTTGTTTCAATCCTTTCGCAATTTTTTTACAATATGGATAGTCAGGTGTAGCACAGGTAAATCCATATATATCCGATTCGGGAATCAAAGATAAACTTTCTTCGGGAGTTTTGTCCCTTAAATCAGTTATAGTGCTTTCGTGTCCTTCTCTTTCGGTTACAGCCGCTAAATACATAACCCCCAACGGGGCGTTCCGTTTTGTATCTCCCATAAACGGTTGGGGAGGAATAATAAAATTTATTTTCATTTCAGTTTTAATTCTAATTCCTGAATAGCACTGTCTGATACAAAGCCGGAATAACTTTCTATATCAATTTTCCAACCCAAATCGAATGCCAAAGCCAGATTTTCAGCCGAGTATTTCTTGTTATTTCCTACCCGATTTTTGCAAACGTCCTGAACCAGATTTATAGGATTTATAAATGCAACAGATTGTTTGTAACACAATCGCTTATTCTTATGTTCTGCGTATACTCTGGCGTTTATAGCCAGCATACCTTCAAGCAAGTTCGGGTTCTTAAAGTCTATCCCTTTCATTAACCAAATAATGTCGCCTGCAAAAAAGACGCAAGCACCTATGTTCATCGGATAACCGAAGTCTAACATCTTGTCAGCTTTTACCCAATCATATTTTAATATCCTGCCCTGCTCTTCACATTCAGGTATATCCTGTTCCATGTTTTTCGGGTAGCAGTAGTAAGTGTTCCTGCCTAAAAACAATGTAAAACTAATCACGTCCTGATTCTTTTCCATGCTTGCCGCAATCTCGGCAATACTAAAGTCTTTCACAAAAACAGCATCATCACAAAGAAAAAATATATATCGAGACTTGCTCGTAATTTCTATCACTTGCGCTTTGAAGTCAGTTTCTTCTAAAAAAGTTATATCTCTAAACTTATCCTTCAAAACGTTGTACTGTTTTTGATGTAATAGGCTTGTAACTTTATACAAAACATATATTTTAGGTACATCTTCGCAATGCAAATAAAACAATTCTATTGCAGCCTGAAGCTGCATTGCCCTGTCCCTACTGAATACCAAACAAGTCATCGACAAAACTCCTTTATTTTTGCCGCTGCATAATTTATTTGTTCTTCTGATATTTCCGGATAAATCGGTAAAGAGAGTATTTGCTTTGCTGCCGCTTCGGCTTCAGGAAATGACCCCTCTTTCAGTCCCAAAAAGGGATATGCCTCCTGTAAATGTACGGGTATGGGATAATGAATCCCCGTGCATATATTCTTTGATTTGAGATAACGAACTAAGTCGTCTCTTCGCTTTAACTTTATGACGTATAGATGATAAACATGTTTTGCGTATTCAGCTTCTTTTGGTATTCCAACTACCCCTTTAAGTAACTTGTTGTAAAGTTCAGCATTTTTTCTTCTCGCGTCTGTCCATTGGTTGAGATACTTCAGTTTTACATTAAGCACCGCCCCCTGAAATCCATCCATCCGGCAGTTATAACCTATACACTTATGGCAGCCTTTTTGAGACTGGCCGTGATTCCTAAGCATTTTTATCTTATCAGCTATATAACTGCTGTTGGTAACAACCGCACCGCCTTCGCCATAAGCACCAAGATTCTTGCCAGGGTAAAAAGAAAAACATCCCGTACTCGAAACAGGTACTTTATTGCCCTTGTATTCAGCCCCGTGCGCCTGACAACAATCCTCAATAATTTTAAGCCCGCATTTCTCTGCAATTTCCATTATTGGAACCATATCAGCAGGTTGGCCGTAAAGATGTATCGGAATAATAGCTTTCGTCCTCTTTGTTATTGCAGACTCAATTTTTGCAGGGTCAATATTATAAGTGTTTGGGTCAATATCAACAAAAACGGGACTCGCACCTGTATATGATATTGCCTCTGCCGTTGCGATAAAAGTGAGCGGTGAGGTTATGACTTCATCGCCCCACCCTATCCCCTGCGACAATAAAGCTAAATGCAATGCTGATGTTCCTGAATTTACACAGACAGCAAACTTCTTATTGCAATAATCAGCAAAATTCTTCTCAAAATTTTCGACCTTATCACCCAATATGAAGGACGTATTTTCCAGAACATCTTCCAGTTCTTTCTTAATTTCGTCTTTAATCGTGTTGTATTGTGCCTTCAAATCAACAAGCGGTATCTTCATGTCTTACCTTAAAACGCGGTTGGCTAAGGCGTTTCATCACAGCCGGGTTGCCATAAACCGTAGAATTGGGTTCCACGTCTTTAGTTACAACCGAACCTGCCCCGACTATAGCATTTTGTCCAATCGTTACGCCGCACAAGATTGTGGAGTTAGCGCCGATGCTGGCACCTTTTTTAACCAAAGTCTTTACTATCTGCCAATCAACCGGAGTCTGTATCGTTCCATCGGGATTTGTTGCTTTGGGAAATTTATCATTAATAAAACATACACTTGGGCCAATGAAAACATTATCCTCTATGGTAACGCCTTCGGGGATAAAGACAAAAGGCTGGATTTTGACATTGTTACCAATAGTTACTGTTTTTCGTATCTCAACAAAAGCGCCAACATTGCAATTATCACCAATCTGACATCCATATAAATTAACCAACTTTGGATGGTGTATTGTTGTTGCTTTTCCTGTCTTAACGTCTTGGTCAATCATTAACAGTAATCACCTTTCCATTTCCTTTCAATGATTCCTCGGTGGCCTCAAGCACTTTCACAACGCTTAAACCGGAGGCCCCATCGCTGATAGGAGTTTGCTTTGTTTCAATACAGTCAATGAAATGCGAACACATAGCTTTTAATGGTTCAACATTCTTGACAGCCGGACAATATGTATCTCCATGCCGATAGTCAACCCTTCCATTACCGTCTAACCTTTTATTGTAAATTTTTACTGGTTCCTCTGTGTTCATTAAGTCATACGCTAATGTCTTTTTGCTTCCAACAATAGTTATCTCTCTGGTCTTTTTAGGTTCCAGCCAACTAACAGTAGCGAAAGCCCTCACGCCGCCATCAAGCCCCATATTTACGTGGGCTATCTCTGGAACATTTTTGACATAGGTGGATGCCGTTGCGGAAACAGTTTTCACTTTGTTTCCCAGTACCCGACCTATTATCGAGATGACATGAGTAGCTAAGTCCCATATAACATTAACGTCCGGTTGTAAGATGCCTAAATTAAGCCAATCAGCACGAAGATAATAAATCTCCCCAAGCTCACCGGATTCCACGATGTCTTTCATTTTGGCAATGGCCGTCGAATACTCAAACGTATGGTCTACCATGAGAATCTTATCAGCCTGTTTTGCGATACTAACTAAATCCGTCGCGTCTTTTGATGTTATCGTTATTGGTTTTTCTACTAAAACATGCTTCCCCGCCAACAGAGCGTCCATAGCAAGCTCAAAATGTGAGGCAGCAGGCGTTGCAATAGCAACCGCATCTATATTGACGTCGCTTAATACATCTTTATAATTTGTAGTTGTCTCAATATACGTGTGTTTGCGCGAATGACAATCACAAATATAAGCAACATTAGAATTTTCCAGTAATGAGAAGTTCCGAACAAGATTCGGTCCCCAATACCCATAACCGATAACAGCTATATTTACTGGCATTTACGTCAATTCCTTATACAAATCTTCCAGTACATGAATGTTATTCTCCATACTGAACTCGAATCGCTTGGCAAAAACGTTCTTCTGGCATTCCGCCCGCTCATCCCAGCGTTCTTTAATTTCTTCAATACTATTAACTGCAATTCCGACTTTATGCTTCTCGACAAACTTCGCAACTTCTTTGCAGTTCAAGGCGATTATTGGGATGCCACCGGCCATATACTCAAATAGCTTGTTCGGCATAGCAATATCCCATTCCCTATACTCTTTAACATTACCGCACAAGCCCCAGTCGTGACAGCCTAATATCTGAATTAAATCATCATAGGGAAGTGGAACACAAAGGTTGCAAATCTTTTTATAACATTCAAATTTCGGGCCAGTAGTAGCCCCTGGTGCGTAAATGTGAAATTGAACATCAGCCTCCTGGAAAGCCTTGCAACAATCGACATAGTTGGCGTACTGCATAAACTCCCTGACTTCCGGTACGTCTACCCTGCCCTCATAAGTAACCCCGCCAATCCACTGCCAACCTTGGAATGCGTAATGCTGCTCGTTGACATAAGAAGGTAAAACACAGGACGGTTTTTTGGGATTTATTATCTCTCTGCACTTCTCGCCAACAAAAACAAAACCATCCGCCATATCAAAGGTAATCCGCTCCTCGGCAGACCTGTACTTTATATCTGTACTCCTGAATATCATCGCATCGTGAACGTCAAGGATTACAGGAATGTTCGGTAAAACCTCTTTGACAACCAAAAGCATCCATGACGGCTCGTTATGAACATGAATAATATCTGCATCTTTATGAAGTCGCAAGGCTTCTCGCAATTGCTGGATATTTGCAAAATGACAGGTAGTTACCCAATCAGGCCCACTTGGTAACTTATTGCCAATAATATGAACTTTATAACCTTTATCTAAAAGAGCAATGGCCTGCTTTTGCAATCTTACACAACAATGATGACCTACTTCGACTACCTTCATAGTACCTTCCTTTATTTCTTTTAATAAATAGGAGCGAACAGAATCGTTCGCCCCCATTTTACATCTTGTTAATTGCCGCTATCCCAGACACGCTGATATTCCATGTAGAACCCAAAACTCTGAACCGTTGCGTCTTGCGCAAATTTAACATGCGGTTCAACTAACCGATTCTTCGGTATGTTCGTAGCCGTCTCAGGCGCACAACCTGTCGCTGTGAAAGAAGCAATATCAGTATCAGCAGCACCGCCTGGAACAAAAGTAGCCAGTTCGGTACTCGTGCCTGCCATCCTGCCAGAATATCGCAAAGCAAATCCAGTCAAGGTGGATGCGTGAACATCAGTACCTTGAGTAATAACGCCAAACTTAACCAGCTTGGCTTTGTAAGGTAACCTAAATTGAGTAGCCGTCGCCTGTGTCGTAGCATTACCAAAAACAACCTTACTGAATATATGCGTCTCAACTAAATCCTGATAAGCAGCATCAGTGTAACATTCATTAGACATTGTAGTGTCTCCTTGAAAATTTATCCATCGTAAGCACGCTGATATTCCATGTAGAAACCAATTCGGCTTTGAGTTGCTTCACCCAATCCTTTAATATGTGGCTCGACCAAGCGATTCTCTGGTATCCACGTTGCCGTCTCAGGTGCGACGCCATAACTGGTATAACTGGCAAACGTGGCATTAGCCGGAGCTACATAAGTTGCCAATTCCGTGCTTGTGCCAGCCTTTCTACCAGTATATCTCAAGCAAAACGACTGTGAAGTCGAAGCGTCAATTGTAGTGGCAGTATTGATAATCCCAAACTTGATGAGTTTCGCCCTGTAAGGCATCCGAAATATGTTTGCCGTAGCTTGGGCTGACGCTTTGCCTCCAGCGTGTTCCTTGCTGAATATATGCGTCATAGTTACCCCATAAATAGGGTCGGTGTACGCGTTATTAGACATTTTAATGTCTCCTTTCTGCTATTACGCACTGGTTACATGGATAATATGCGGTACAAAACCAAGTGCGGTGTCCACTGTCGCCGTACTTCCACCCTCGTTTGAACCGGTGCCACACCAAATAATCTGGAATCCAAGCAGACCGTACCATGCAATAGCCTTGTTTCGGCCAAAGTCTTTTGGTACGTCATATCGAACTTCCTCTGGTATCGCAACAGCTTCCAATACAGCATCGTCACCGAAGAACACAGCTTCACCATAGCTACTGGTTATGCCGATAGCGTTAGACAGTGCGTTGGTCTCTTCGATAAACCTAACTCCGCCGTACTTACCAATTTCACCGGTAAACAGGTTTTCAGGCTTACCATATCTTAAAGCCTGAAGGAAGTTAGTGTCATCGCGAACCCCACGCAGAGCCGTTACCGAGCCGATGCAAATGTAGTTACCTTCGCTGTCATACGGAGGTACGTCCCATTTCTTCAACTGGTCAACGATGTTCTTAATATGGTAGTCGTTCAAGTTGGATGTCGACGTCTTTGTCGCCGTTCCGTTAGTCGTCAGGGCAGTTGAAGATGCCGAAAGACAGACATACTTAGCCAGCGACGCCTGGAACTGGTCGGCTACAGCATTGTCTATAACCGAAGCCTGGTCGTTACGTAAAACCTTCGTGGTAGAATTATCTACGTCAAACTCTGCCAACGCCTCAAGCTTGCCGGAATATGGAATAGCATTTCCAAATTCCGTAATCGTCGCAGTTCCACGTACAACCTTGAAGTTACGTCTCGGCATAGTGTCCGTCTCAATGAGAGTCCCACCGGCCGTTGAAATCTTTGAAATCTTGTCGAAGTAAATGGTATCGTTTTTGTTCTTACCAAATTCTTCCTTAATCCTACAGAACTGCCTGAATTTCATCATTGGTTCAGCGGCATGTCGCAACTCGCGCGACAATTTCGCATTACCCATAAATCCACCAAGAGTATCTGTTACCCACAATTGTTGTGCCATTTTACTGACTCCTTAAATTGGCTATTCGCCTTTTTGTTTACGTTGCTTTAACCTTCTTTCTGCCGCATAATCAGGAGTATCGTCATCAGACGACTCCTTGGCAGTGGTGTTGCCAGCAGACGATAAACCAGAGGCTTTTGCGGCGGCTTCGGCTTTCGCCTTAGTCTCTTTTGCCGCTTTCTCGATTTCAGCTTTAGTCTTGGTTGTGCCCTTTTCCTGTTCAGACTTCAACAGGCTTTTTGTGGAATCAACCGCGACCTGTAGCCGCTTATCGAACGAGCCTTTTTCTCTTTCAAAGAAATACCGAACCATCTCTTCTTTCGGACCCTTATCCGCTATTTCAGGATGATTGGTACGAAAGTCTCTGATGAAGTTTTCAGTTGCTATCTTCTCGTTGATGCGTTTCTCGAAAGCCTTGGCTTCGCCCTTAGTCATAAACTCTTCGCTGTCTGGGTCAACCTCTTCTTGTTGTTCGCCTTTTACCTTGCTAAGGTCAATAAGCGGAGTGAGTTCATCGAGCAAGTTCTTATTCCTCTCGGCATCTTGTGAAAGGGCGTCAAATTTACTCTGAAGGTCACTCAGTTTTTGGTCTTCTTCAGACGGCGTTTCGTCTACAACAGTTTCTTCGCCAGTTTCTTCGGTTTTTGCTTCGGTAGTTTCGTCAACTACTTCTTCAGTCGTTTCTTCGGGTTTTGTTTCTTCGTCTGCCATTTTACTACTCCTTGTTTTGTGGGTGTCTGAGTACCAGTTAAGGTCACCCCAGACAGTGCCGACTATTAAAATTTTGTGCCTCTTTAAGTTTCCGTTCAGAACACCCTAAAGATTGGCCGCTAATAAAAAAATCTCCTACACATTCGCCGTAACGAACACATAGGAGGTTTCTTTCAACTATCCATTCTTTTCGTCAAAATATCTCTTAGCCTGTTCGCCCTCTGCGAATATGTTCTCGATTGCACTGAGAAGTTCATCTATCGCTAATACGCTCTGTTGCGCAAATACAATATCTTCCATCCGCTCCTGCCGAGATAGCAAGTTTTCAAGGTAGTAACTCCTGCGAGCATCTATCGCCGGTCGTAGTACATCTGTCCAGCCAGGCGTACCGAGGGTAGTTGTTACCTTACTGGCCATCTGCGCAACCTGTACCATCTCGTCATCTTCTGTCATTTCTACTGGTTCGTTAGACGCCACGTGATACCCGCTTTCGTTTTCTTTCCTTAATAGAGCCACTGTCTATCGGTTCCCGGTCGGGAAAATCCACCTTAGTCATATCAAAGGTATAGTTGTACCCCTGAAACTTGACACTCTTCAGCTTTACCATGCCGGTTATAGGGACTTCCTTGCCAATATCATCTTCGCCAAACGGTAACTGTTTACCCTGCATGTGGAGTAATGGGAAATTAGCCTTATCCATATCGTGCATGCGGGACATATCAGGCTTTATGGCTTCTTGTGTGCCGTCTGTGTTTATTTGTATTGTTATCTTTTCGATGTCTATCTCCTTAAAATTTTGTGTTTTTATTATCCAAAGAGTCTTAACTGCCCTTTATTTATAGCATGTTTGCCCAGATTGCATCGCAAATGCGATGCTTGTATGTTTATCGGTGAGTCGTCGCCGCCCTTTGATATTGGAATAATATGGTCGATGCTCTTTGAGCGAGGATGAGGCCATTTTAGCCGCTTATTTATTTTTTGCCCACAAATACCACACGTCCACCCGTCTCTCTCGAAAATATAACTACCTGAATATGGCGTACTGTTATTACCTTTCTTTAAGGCACGACGACTTCTGTTCTTGCTTGTTATCTTATCACAGTTATTCTGCCGATAAACTTTATCGTAAGCTTTTTGTTCTCCTTTGTGCGTGTCTAAATAAACTTTTCTTTCTTTTTTATGCGACAAACGATAAGCCTTACGATAAGCCTTTGCCTCTTCTTTGTGTGCTAAATAGTAAGCCTTACTTATAACATTTGCTTCTTCTTTGTGTGCATAATAATAAGCCCTACTATTAGCATTCCTTTTTTCTTTGTGTGCAAGATAGTATGCTTCGTGATAGGCTCTTTTTTTATCTGAAGTCTGCATTACTTAACTGTTCATTATCTGTTCTGGTGCCATCTGCGCAACCGCTGCACGTGCATCCTGTGCGGCTTTCTGCTGAATCTGTTCGGGTGAAGGTCTTTGGGGCTGTTCGGCCTCTTCCGGCTCAACTTCTTCCGGTTCACGATATACGTCTGATACATTCCAAATACTTAACAATCGCTTCCAAAGCTCTGGAATATCAGTAATCTCGGTCAACTGAGGCGCTTTCATGGCCATCATAAGTGCCTGTGAAATTGTCTGAATCTGCTCATTCTTCATCAATAACAGACTTAACCCGCCAACATTAAACTCATATTCGTTTTTGAAGTCTGAAAACTGGACAAGAAAACCATAACTGCCCTTCAAGATAGGTCTAATAGAGTTTATTTCCAACTCTTTCGCTATAATGTCAAATGTCCCCTGTGATTCTGCGGTCTTAATCTCAACCTCGCCGAGAGTCTTTGCCTTTGACCCCGGCATGCCAGTAAGGAACTCGGTAATAGCCGTACTCTCCTGCATTTCTTTGTTGATGGTATCGAGCATCTTAAAACCATCAGAACCAAGCTGGTTTGTCTGTACCTCTTCAATAACCTTACCTCCAGAGGTAACCGGAATCATCTTGCCCGGATAGACGGAAAAGGCGTCCTGTGCCCGCTTTAACAACGAAGGCTGGTATGTCCGAACCTTGTTAATTGTGAAATTGAGGTTGTCAACCATCATATTCATTATGTTATTAAGCGTGTATTGAAGTTTTACCTCCGGCTCCACAAGCGATGTACCGCCAATACCACGGTGGGGATAAACCATCGGGATAGTCAGGTCATGCGGGTATTTGCCATCGTCAAAAGGATTGTCCTGCTTTCTTATCAGGTGCTTTTCATTAACCACCATCATAAGTTGGTTTTCTTTAACTTCCTTACCGTCCTTCGAATAAACATTGCCCCAAAATTCAAGGATTCCTACCTTCTTAGCCAATCTGGGATATTGACTTAATCCCCGCCGTTCTCTCGTTTCTTCCTGCTTGTCACTCTTTTGATGGTCAGCCTTAATCTTCTCGATTTCCTCCATATCAAATACATGGCCATCCTCAACACCACTGTTAGCCCCTTTTGCCATTTTCCTTAGCTTGGCAAGCGACATTTCCTTATACTCAATTAGGTAGTCGGGATTCTCGTCGTCATAAGGCATGTAATCAGGGGATATATAGAGGTTTAGAATATCTACATTCTCATAACTAAGTTTCTTTTTCCCACCATTATACAGCCGCTTCAAATCACCCATACCAGTTAGTAAGGACGAGGTTATCATCTCCCCATAAGCCGCTACGAAATTACTCCTCTTGAGTTCCTTCTTAAATCGACGCTCATCGTCTTTTAGCCTGTCCTTAAGATTGTCAAGTTTCTCCTGTGTAGTATCAATCTCCTCCTCTGGTTGTGGCTCAAGCCGCCTTAGCTCCCTTAACTTAGTATTCAAAGGTGCAGTCTCTTCGTCCAAAAGCTCCATAGTAAATAACTTACTTGTCTCAAGAACTGCACGCTTTACTAATGACGCCGCCCTTGTAATGGTTGTAAAAATCTTCGGAATGAATATCTTGGACTGCCAGGACTTCTTCTTGCCCCAGTTTTCGCGGTTTTGGTATAATACCCACAACTCACGTTGCTTATCACGCATAGCCTTAGAAGCCTTCTCAGCCTCCTTTTTACAGTCTATAACGTACTTTATCAGGTACTTATCGTCCTCAAGGCTGCCATCGGATTCGTCAGGCTCAATCTTAATGTCTTCGTTCTTGATTGGTTCTGACTTCTTTTTAACCGGTTTCTTGGTTTTCTTTTTTGCCATTGTCTATATTCTCACAGAAATAATACTGTTCACCATCAATTAAAGCCCTTTTGACGCCACGCTCCCGTAAATACTCCACTATCTCAAGACGCCTACCAGTCTCAGTGTTGGCAGGCTTTTTCTTCGGTTCCGGGTCTGGAATATCAACCCATGCCATTATAAGTTCTTTAGCCATCCTTAAAAAACTGTCTCCTGCGTATATGAACCTGCCATCTCATTTTCGTCCGGGTAGAAATCATCATCCGGGTAAATAGCGTCATCGTCAAAATCTATCTGGGTCAAACCCCATAGGCCATATATATAAGCATCGGCCTTATTAGGACTCCTGCCGAGCCTGTCAGCCTTCTTTAGCAATTCTTTAGACTCAACCTTATACCCTCTGGCGGTAAGCTCAAAGCCTACACCAGCTAACTCCTCAATCAATTCAGGGTCATCAGGGATAGAAGTCATACCCTCCATAAACATCTTACGGGCAGCAAACCACATTTCAGCCCTTTGGTTGTAAAATCCTGTAAACTTGTCCTCAGCCCTTGAACCTGCTTTGCGTGAATCTGCCAATACCATAGGCTCATTCATCTTAGATAGGAAATCCCTCGTTGACGCTCCTATACCTATATTGTCAAATACGGTCGTCTGGCCCTTAATGTCCTTCCTCATTATCTGACACTTTGCGGCAATCTGAGAACCATCCTTGTTTTTGAAGAAGTCATGCTTGATTATCTCACCATTGCGAAGTCCATATATAATTCCTGCGTCATCCCCAAATTCACAAGGGTCGCAGGCAACCAACGTCTTAAACCTTAACTCAATTAGCTTACGATTGACGCTTGCTATTATATGACTGTATGGGATTACCTTATCGTTTGTGTCTATGTCTTCCCATGAATTCAAAACGAATCTATTGTAATGATGGGGTGATTCTGTCTTCAGCCTTGCAATGTCCTGAATGAACGATACGGGTAAGTTATCTTTATTATCGAACGTAGTGGCTTCAAATAAAGCATACTGCGCGGGGTCAAAGGCTTCGCGGGTCTGCTCCTCCGATAAGCCGGTCTCTTTCATTGATTCCTTAACCAACTCATCCGGAGCAGGTTTCATGTCCTTAGCCTTAAAGAGCCTCCATATCCAATTATGGCCGTTTGTATTTGCGCTTATTATACCATAGGTCTCTTCTTCCGCCCTTATCCTGCCCCTTAACATCTGGAATTGGCGGTCTGTCTCAAATTCCTCTGCCTGCTCAATCGAAAACCCGTTAAGGTTCATGTTCTGTAAGACTTCGACCTTGTTGATTTGCTCGCCATGCCTAAACATTATGATTGAATCTTTGGCACCCTTAGTCCATTTGGGGTTGCGTATCTTGGCTATGCCATGACTGTCAACCTTAATACCGGTCATCTTCTCAAAGTCGAGGATTGTTGACTCCTCAAGCCGGGTTCGTTCCTTCCTGACGACCAGCCATTCCGAGCCTGGATGCTCCAGACAATACAAAGTAGGCTTAAGACAACAAGCAAATAAGGTCTTCCCACTTCCCCATCCAGCAACAAACGCTTGGAACCGGGACCTTGATTCCATAAAGTCCGCCTGAAAACCCTTCATTATTATCTTTTTCTTTATGTCTTCGGCCATTTAATTTAGGGACCCATTAACTATCTGCTCTATAATCTCCCGACGGGCAAAATCGGCCTCGTTAGTCTGTATTAATTCTACCAAAGCCTCCAACTCAAGCTCGTCACCAACTATAATATCCTCAAGGTCCATATTAATCCTAAAAATATAGGCCCATGCAAATTGCACACAAGTCCTTTATACGGTTGAGTTTGTTTGCTCTGTGAATGAAACATAAACCTATATTAACTGCGATTTCAAAATATCAAACGGATATACCCGCTTGCATTTGCAACAACATAATTCATCTGCCTTGTGAGTATTGGCGAAACGAAGCAATCCAGTTTTTGTATAACCAAAGCTCCAGTCCTCGCTACAAGTAGGACAGTGAGCAAAACAAGAATAAACCTCGTCCATGCTTATCTGTGCCATTGTCATTCCTTTCGGGTTCCAATGTTTCCAAGTTTTATAGACAATGTTACGAGGCCAATAGTGGCAAAACACATACCCATAACA